>Ga0209096_1000045_pt1 | contig 199998 bp, 154 predicted proteins | sample AD_UKC034_MetaG_FD_184407 | JGI IMG/M metagenome (GOLD analysis project Ga0209096, IMG submission 184407) | Active sludge microbial communities of municipal wastewater-treating anaerobic digesters from USA - AD_UKC034_MetaG (SPAdes) (version 2) | ecosystem: Engineered > Bioreactor > Anaerobic... | reverse complement strand
CATCGCCCAGGCACACACCCATTTCAAGGAGGTGTACCTCCGCGCCTTTTCGCAGGTCACCAAGTACTACACGTTCGGCGGGCGGCGGATTGCCATGCGCCGGGATCACATCCTCTTCTTCCTGGCGACCGACCACCTGGGGACGGTGAGCGTGGTGCTGGACGCGGCGGGGAGCAAGGTGGACGAGAGCCGGCACTACCCGTATGGTACGGAGCGCTCGCCGGTGGACGCCACCTTCCCGACCGACTATCGCTTCACCGGGCAGCTTCTGGACTCGTCGTTGGGGCTGTATCACATGGGGGCAAGGTGGTATGACCAGAGTGTTGGCCGCTGGGTCAGTCCCGATACCATTATGCCAGATCCTGCAGATCCGCAAAGTTTGAACACGTACTCGTATGCCGTCGGAAACCCCGTCAGGTACGTTGATCCCTCAGGGCATCAGCAGGTGCCACCTGAATTTGTCGAGTGGGCGTTTGGCGTTGCCGTAGGGGCAGGATCTGCGGCTCTGGCTGTGGATCTGGCGGTAGGTGGCGGTGCTGCGCTTTGCACACTTGGGCTTGGGATGGGTGCGTACTGTGGGACCGTATGGGCATTGCAGGATCTTGGTCGCGGCTATGCCTTGCCTGAGGAATACGACCCTGCCCAACCTTTTGGCTCGACCTATCCGCTGCCGGAATCCTCAACGCTAGCTATTGAGACTGGTGCGTTTTTCGTTGCGACCGGGGCAATTCGGAGCATGGCTGATCATCTAGGCTTTCTCTTCGGCTACGGAGCCGCTGGAATGCCGGGCTTTCCGAACCCGTACGACCGGCACGAGCCGAAGCAGGGCAATGATCCAAGGGTCAATGGCCGCCATCCGAGAAACGCTCTCGAAGGGATCAGGAAGAACATAGGGCGATCGGATCTCCGCACACTCTTTGCAGACAGTCTCACCGAGACACAGTACACTGCTCTGACCAATGATCTTGACAGCCTTGTGTGGGATCTCCAAAATGAGGGCTATTACTACGAACAATTCGGGTCCCAGCTGAGCCAGGAGATCCTTGGCCTGCTCCAGGAACTGGGGTATCTTGTTCCCTAGCGAAGAACGGCAAGCACGAAAAGGCACAGGCGACACATTATGGACGAGGAAATCGAAAGGGCACGAGCAAGGGCAGTTGAGAATGAGCAGATTACGGACATGCGTGTTATCCGGGATAGAGTATTCCGAAGGGATTTGCCGTTTGCGGTGAGAGTCGTTCTGACGGCTTTCGTAAAGGGCGATGAAAAGACAAGGGAACGAATACTGCGGGAGCTTGAGTCAGTGCAGTTTGGCGTGGGGTTTTTCGATCTCGTGTTTGAGTGGATGGCCGGCACCCTGCGCATCAAAGGAAAAACTGATGTTGCAGACCTTCATCATCAGATGGAGAGCTTCGTTCGCAGCCAGCGGGATGCAGGCAAGTCCGAATACTCGGTTGAGCAGCTGTTGCCAGGGTACATGGCCGTCATTGATCATGTGGTAGCTATCGAGATGCCTGATCTAGAGACAGTTGAGAAGGCCCTTGCCTTGATTCAGGAGAGCCATGCTTGGCGCAAGAACCATTTGAGCAGAGGTCCTGGAGCATGAGGCCCGGCCTTTCGTCTCGCTCGCGAACACGGATCGCCGTGATGGTAGTCCACGAAAGGTGCATCTCAGGCGAGGTCGCCCGGAGGATCGAGAAGGGTATTGTGGCCAAGACCGTGGAGAACTGCCCCTCAACGCTGCAAGTCATGCATGGACCAGAAATCGTGCCCTGCAGGAGGTCGAGCTCCCGAAAATCGGGATAAAGTGGGATAAGCCGGGCGGGATCTTGGGATATTCCTGGCGATCGACACCCGTATGTCGGTTCCACCACAACGGGCAATGGGTGATCCGCGAGGTAGCGGACGGCACGGACACCCTGCGGGCCGGCGTGGCGGGGACCATCGTCAAAATGGAGCTTGCAGGGAGGACGATCGTCTGGGGGGCGCCCACATAGGCCATCTCCACGCTCGCCGCCCCGGGGGACGGGGGCGGCTCTGGCCCGCAGTCGGACGGGCGTGCCGTCCTCGGTATGCCGCATCGGCAGCCGCCTACCCACGAAGCCGACGAGCGTGACTCACCAGAGGCGCTGCATCTCTCCCCTGGTAACCCAGTCGAAAGCTGGCCCTCAAAAGGCTGTCCAGAAAGCACGAGGCCTGTCATGCTGAGCGCGGCGATGCATCCCACTTCACTCCGCATCAGGCGGAATTAGAGATTCCTCGGTCGCTGCGCTCCCTCGGAATGACAGCTTCTGGACAGCCCCAGTTGGCTACTCGCCCGGCGGCGGTGCCTCCGCTGCCGGCTCGACCGCCCCGCCGCGCCAGTGGGCGCGCTCGGCGGGGTCAGAGAAGCGCGGCAGGATCGTCGCCGCATCCGGGAGCTGGACCTGGTCGCCGGGCGCCAGGTCGGCCTTGTTCTCTTTCTCGACCACCGGCTTGGCGGGTAGGGAAAAGAGGCCGACCTCGTCTCCCGGGCGGTGGTAGCGGCTCTCGATGTACGCCAACCCCAGGATCAGCCCATCCACGTCGACCGCTGCGCTGGTGACCCAGCCTACGGCGCGGCCCCGCCGGTTGACGACCGGGTCACCGGACTTGGGCATCCGGGTACCGCGCTCATTCATCCGGAAGCGGGCGACTTCCATGGTGCGCGCCTTGTCGCGCTCGATGTGTGCCGCCCGGCCGATGAAGTAGGGCTTGTGCAGCTTGACGTAGGACCCGAACCCGGCACCGACCGGTGAGATGGAGAAGTGGCCCTCCAGCTCGTGGCCGTAGAGGGGCAGGCCTGCTTCGGTGCGGGTCGAATCGCGCGCCGCCAGGCCGCAGGGCTGCAGACCGACGGGCTGCCCCGCCTCGAGCAGGGTCTCCCACCAGGCAACGGCCTGGTCGGGGTGGACAAAGATCTCGTAGCCAATCTCCTCGCCCGTGTAGCCGGTGCGCGAGATCACCAGGTCAAAGCCGGCCAGCGTGCACTCGATCAGGCCGGTCTTGGGCACCCGCGCCAGGCGGTCCGCCAGGCGCGCATCGTCCGCCAGGCTCTGCAGGATCGCCAGCGAGGCTGGGCCCTGGAGCGCCAGGTCGACGCGCATGTCCGCGCCGCTGGAGGGATCCTTCAGGTCGCGCAGGACAGCCGGGCGGAGCACCCTCAGCCCGGGGCGGTCACGGTCGATCAGCACCTTGCCGTTGTTGACGGCATTCAGCCAGGCCCAGTCCTTGTCGGCGTTGGAGGCGTTGACGACCATCAGATAGCGGTCCTGGCTGCGGCGGTAGACCATCAGGTCGTCAATGACGCGGCCGTCCTGGTCGAGGAAGTAGGCATAGAAGCTCGTGCCGGGGTCGAACCAGCGGACATAGTTGCTGCACACCAGGTCCAGGAACTCGGCGGCGTGGGGGCCGCTGATCTCAAAGACGCCCATGTGGGCCACGTCGAAGAGGCCGGCAGCCTTGCGGACGGCGTTGTGCTCGTCGAGCACGCCGGTGTACCAGACGGGCATCTCCCAGCCGGCGAAGGGGATGACCTTCTTGGTGTGGGCTTTGTGCCAGTCGTAGAGGGGCGTGCGCTTGAGGGGCGCGTTCTCCAGCTCCTGCCACTGGAAAGTGGGCAGCGCAGGGCAAGGACGCGCCGGGTCGAGGCTGCGACCGCCCACGAAGTAGGGCTTGCGGAGCTCGAAGCGGCCCTGCTGCCCGGCCTGGTAGAGGGCAAGACCGGTGGGGCGCGCGGTGCCGGCCGCGTAGTCGGGCAGGCCGGAGGCGGCGCGCCGCGCGAGAAGAGCCTCCGGGCTGCCCGGCGCCGCACCCGCCGCGAGCAGGCGGTCGTAGACGGCCTGCACCAGGGCAGCCGACACGATCAGGGCATAGTGGTTCGCGCCACCCTGGAGGGAGTACCCCGGCAGACCCCCGGCGCGCGCCAGAACCTCCGCCGCGGCGGGCCCGTCCAACGCGAGCGCGACCATGCACTCGACAACCGGCGCCTGGCGCAGGTCTTCCACGGTCACCGGTCCCTCCACCTTGGCGAAGAGGTCGTCCTGGTCGAAGAGGGTATAGCCGTCGCCCAGGGCACGCAGCCAGGCCTTGACGCGCTCATGGTTCTCGGGGTTGGTGATGAGAATGAAGCGATCCCTGCCGAGGCCGTCGGGCTCCAGGCGGCCCACGGCGACATCGTCGATGACCACCCCCTCCTTGTCGAGCAGGAAGGCCGGCTGTGCCTGCCCCGGCTCGAGGGCGGCTACGTCGCTGGTCAGGGCCTGCTGGAGGGCAGGCTCGGCGCGCTCGCCGGCGACGAGGAGGAGGCCATGGTCGGAGCGGTCAAAGAGCAGGGTGCCGCCCGACTGTGCCTCGGAGCGGGTGGCGGGGCGGAGACCGGGATAGGGGAGGATCACGGTATCGGCCAGGGTGGAATAGTGCGGGTAGCCGGTGCCCCTGTCCGCCGTCTCGGCAATTCCCCTGGCCGCGAGGGCCGCCACCTCGGCCTTGATCTGCTCGAAGAGGTCGAGGTCAATCTTGCCGCGCGGCAGCTCGCCGCCCAGGCCGATGTAGGAGAAGGGACGGATACCGGTCAGGGTCTTGTGGATGAGGCCGGCCACCTCGTCGATCTCGGCCGGGCCAAAGCCGCGCTGGGTGAGCCAGGGCGTGCCCAGGCGGATGCCCATGGCGAGGGCCGTCACAGTGTCACCGGGGATGGTATTCTTGTTGGCGACGATGCCGGCCATGTCGAGCAGGCGCACCGCCGGCTCGCCGCGCAGCGGGAACCCGGTGGTCGTCTTGACGCTGTTCAGGTCGAGAACGCAGAAGTGGGTGTCGGTGCCGCCGTAGGCCGGCTTCAGGCCGCGCTTGCGCAGCCCTTCGACGAGGGCGGCCGCGTTCTCTTTGATCCTGTGCTGCAGCCGCCGGAAGGGCTCGCTCTGCGCGATCTTGAAGGCGACGGCCATGGCGGCGAACTTCATGGTGTGGGGGCCGCCCTGCTCGCCGGGAAAGACCGACAGGTCGATCTTGTTGGCCATCTCCTCGCTGGTGGTCAGGATGACGGCGCCGCGCGGACCGCAGAGGGTCTTGTGGGTGGTGAAGGTGACGACGTCGGCATAGCCGACGGGGCTGGGAAAGGCTCCTGCGATAACCATGCCGGCCGGGTGGCTGATGTCGGCGAGGAGCACGGCACCGACCTCGTCGGCGATGGAGCGGAAGGCGGCCCAGTCAGGCGCCCAGGGGTAGGAGGTGTAGCCGGCGATGATCATGCGCGGGCTGTGCTTGCGCACGAGGTCCCGGATCTCGTCATAGTCGAGCCGGCCCGTTTTCTTGGCGACGCCGTAGCTGACGACGTTGTAGCGCTTGCCCGAAAAGTTGAACTGGCTGCCGTGGGTCAGGTGCCCACCCTGGTAGAGGTCCATGCCCATCACGGTGTCGCCGACGTTGACGACGGCATCATAGACGGCCAGGTTGGCGGCGGCGCCGGAGAGGGGCTGCACATTGACGTAGACGTCCTTGGCGGCGACGCGCTCATTGGCAAAGCAGGCGGCGCAGCGGCGCTGGGCGAGCGTCTCGACAAAGTGGACATAGTCGACGCCCTTGTAGAAACGGCGGTCGGCGTAGCGTCGATAGTAGGCGAGTTGGTGGGGGTAGTCGAGGAGCAGCTCCTCGTCGTCGCGGGTCATGCGCAGGGGCGGGTAGCCTTCGGCGTACACGTTGTTGAAGACGGAGCCGAGGGCCTGGCGCACGGCGCGCGGGGCCATCGACTCGGAGGGGATCATGATCAGCTTGCGCGCCTGGCGCTCTTCTTCGAAGCCGATGATCTCGTCGACGTCGGGATCGATCTCGCGCATCTCGGCACCGAGAAAGGCGTCCCAGTATTCCTGCTCTGACATGGCAAACACTCCTTCGTGCCTCTATTCTATGACCAACCGCGGCCGCTGAGCAGCGTTTGGCCGGGCTATCTTCGCCCGCTATTGACTGGAAGAGGGCGTACCCGGATTCCCCGCTCGTTCACGCTAACCAGTGCGCCCCTCTCAAGATCAGCACGCAAGCGCACAACGACCTCAGCCAAGTAGTGGTTCACACGAAACGGCCGCATGTCGTCGAGCCGGAATGTGATGACACTCGGGCTTCTGTCCTGGCTAAGAGCCACGATCCGGCCGAAATCCAAGTCGTGGGTGAGGATCACGCGCTCCTCACACCGTGCCTTTGCGATGATGCTCGCATCATCAAGGCGCTGAAGGCCTTGCTCGCGCAGGTGAACCGCATCGTGGCCCTGGCCGCGCAGCCAAGTGACTGTACTTTGCGCCAGGCCCATGTCGGCGAGGAACCTCACGCAGTGACTTCGGTAGGAACAAGGATAGTATCTTCAGTTGTCCATGCAGCATAGCGCAGGGCTTGCCGAAGATCCTCCGGTTCCAAGTCCGGATACTCCGTGACGATCTCCTGGAAGGTCATCCCATTCGCGACCAGGTTGACCACAAGAGACACCGATATGCGCATTCCCCGGATGCACGCCTTGCCGCCCAGGATATCGGGGTCGAATGTGATCCGATCAAAGCCAAACATCGCCAACTCTCCCTTCGGGCATCTTTCACCCACACTAGGCATGTTCATTCTAGCATCAAACCGCCCTGCTGGCAACTCGCAGCGGACGAGTCCCGGCAGAAGCCTGCGCAGGTCCGAGCGTCCTGCCGCCGGGGGCCGAACCGAGGCAGCCCCGCCGTTCATGGAAGACGATGCCACATTCAGCAGGTGCGACTCCGCCCTGGACGAGGATCGGAGGAGAGATCACTGCACCGACACCGGGGACCGACTGTACGGAACCGAATGGGATACGACCGGTCTGGCCGGGTATTCTGAAATCGAAGCGAATGTTCTAGATAACAGCGGCCTATGGTGCAACGGCAAGCCGGAACCTCCGGCAGGGATCTGCAGCAATTGGAGCCAAAACACACGGAAGCCGGCCGGAACAGGCGCCCATATGCGCCGAGGCAGCGGAGAAGCGCAAGCGCCGGGTACGGCGCACCGCAGGCAGGTGTGCCGCACCGCGTATCTTCCAGGCGCGCACCAGGCGCGGTCCCCGAACTCCGGCTATTGCACCCCCGGCACCACGTGGCGCGGCACGTCGTGCCCGCGCGCCCAGGCGGCCTCGACCAGGGCGTACATGCCCCCCGAGACGAGCGAGTGCCCCCCCATGATCGCCGGCACGGGCGCCGCCACCGCGGCCTCGGTCAGCGCTCGGACGAAGGGGTCGGACACGTCCGCAGGCCGGCGCAGGTCGGAGTAGAAGCGGTCGGCGTCGGAGGGCCAGAGGCGCCGGTGGGCGAAGAGCACGCGGTTGTCGAGAAAGATGGCCTGGCCCATCGTCGCCAGCTCGTGGAAAAAGCGCTCCAGGCCCACAGCGTCCAGGTAGTAGCCCAGGAGGCTGCGCGCCTCGCCGCGGGCCAGGCGGCCGCTGGCGCGCATGCCGCGCTCTTCGGAGAGCACTCGCGTCGAGCAGGCCGTCTCGCGCTCCAGGTAGCCCCAGGTGGCCGAGGAGACGCGGCCGGCTACCAGGATGGTGGCGTCGCGGTCCAGCATCAGCGGCAGGGCGGCGTCCAGCGCCGAGGTGTCCAGGTGCAGCGAGTCGAGGTAGGCCCGGGCATGGGGCCCGGTGCCGGGATGCACCGCGAGCGTGAGAAGGTCGGTGGGGGTGTCGACGTCGAGCTGGGTCGCACCGCTGCGCGGCAGCTCGCGGATGGGCAGGCCCGCGTCCTCGCCCAGCAGCCAAGCCAGCTCGTTGTCGTTCTTCGGCGGCGGCTGATTCAGCAGGGCGGAGGTGGGGCCGAAGGCAGCAAAGTCGGACGAGTAAAAGTTGTTGGTCACCAGCAATTGGTCTGCGCCCAGGACCGCCTCGGCGATGGAGGCCATGTCGGAGGCAGGCAGCAGCGGCCCGGCCCCTCCTCCGATGTAGAAGCAGCGCCGCATGTCGTGGCGCGCGATTAGCTCCGCCAGCCGCCGCCCAAAGTGGAACGGCTCGCCCGGCGGGTCGATCTCGACCTGGACGGGCAGGTGGGCCAGTTGGCCGGCAAGGCGCGGCGAGTTGGTCGAGACGACGATGGGGCTCAGCGCGGGCACGGTCAGCGCCCGGGCGACCAGGTCGACGGTGATGGCCTGCCGGGCCAGGCTGACCATCTGCTCGGGCAGGCTGCCCTCGGTCGAGCCGGTCATGATGAGCATGGGCAGCGATTCGCTGGGCATGGGGGGATTCTAGCATTGGGAGGCAGGGGTGTCAACCAGGTGCGCCGCACCCACAAATGCAGCGCTCCGGCGGGGAGGATCGCGGTTGCGCAGGCGGCGGGATCTGCTTACAATGGGACGTGGCAACCCGCGGGTGAAAGGAGAGAAGATGCACAACGGGATAGCGGCCTACAGGACCAAGATCCTGCCGCTGCGGGCGCAGGCGGAGGTGCGGAACAACTGGCTGAAGGAGCGACTGGAGAGACTGCTGCCGGAGCTGATGGCGCGAGAGGGGCTCGACCTCTGGATCGTGAGTGCCCGGGAGTACAACGAGGACCCGGTGATCATGAGCATGCTGCCCGAGCCGGCCATGTCGGCCCGGCGGAGGACAATCCTCGCCTTCTTCCGAAACGCGGATGGAAGCGTCGACCGCCTGACCTTGGATCGCTACGGGCAGGGCGACTATTACCAGGCCGCCTGGGACCCGGGCACCGAAGAGCAGCTGGCCTGCCTCGCCCGCGTCATCCGCGAGCGAGACCCTAGGAGCATCGGCCTCGACGTCTCAGAGGAATTCGCCTTTGGGGATGGCCTCAGCCACGGCGAGTACGAGGGGCTGGCTGCTGCGCTGGGGGAGGAGATGATGTCCCGCGTGCGCAGCGCGGAGCGGCTGGCGCTGGGCTGGCTGGAGCGGCGCACGCCCGCCGAGATGACGGTCTACCCCGGCCTGGTGGAGATGGGCCACGCCCTGATCGGCGACCTCTATTCCTCTCGCCTGATCCAGCCGGGCATCACCACCACGGACGACCTGGTGTGGTGGCTGCGCCAGACGATGCACGACCTCGGCCTGCAGGCCTGGTTCCAGCCGACGATCGAGATCCAGGCGCCCGGCCAGGGGTTTGATTCGCCGGCAGGCGGCGCCAAGGGGCAGCGGACGCTGATCCTGCCGGGCGACCTGCTGCACTGCGACGTCGGCTTCAACTACCTGGGGCTCGCCACAGACCAGCAGCAGCACGCCTACATCCTCCGGCCGGGCGAGACAGACGCACCCGAAGGCCTCAAGGCCGCCCTCGCAGAGGGCAACCGCCTCCAGGACATTCTCGGCGGTGCGATGGTGGTGGGCCGCACGGGCAACCAGGTGCTACAGGCTGCCCTCTCGCAGGCCTGGGCCGAGGGTCTCCGGCCGAGCATCTATACGCACCCGATCGGCTATCACGGGCATGCCGCCGGCCCGACCATCGGGCTGTGGGACCAGCAGGGTGGGGTCCCCGGCAGGGGCGACTATGAGCTGTTCGACCATACCTGCTATGCCATCGAGCTGAACGTCCGCAAGCAGGTGTCCGAGTGGGGTGGGCAGGAAGTGCGCATCGCCCTGGAGGAGGACGCAGCGCTGGTGGAGGGCCAGTTCCGGTGGCTGTCGGGGCGGCAGACTCGGCTCCACCTGGTCGGAACGCCCTAGGCGCGGGGCCGGGGCCCAACAGAAGCAAAGAGCGCAGGGGGTGCTTGGAGGCATCCCCTGCGCTCGCTCTGGCCGATGTCAACCGGCCTGCGGCAGGCTATTCCTGCGACTCTTCCCGCTCGACACGGATGGTGCAGCCGCCCAGCACGGCACCCAGCGCGGCGATCGCCAGGATCTGGGGCATCCACAGGACCATGACGGCGCCGGCAGCCACCCCGGCCCCGAAGGGGATGTCGAGGATGGTCCGTCCCTTGCGGATGACCTGAAGCCGGCGCACACGGCCCTCGTGCACCATCTTCTCGATGTTCTTCTGCAGGTCGCGCGCCTGCACCTTGGTCTCTTCTATCACCGTCCGGCCGCCTTCCGGAGCGGTCCCGCCCTCGTCCTCACTCATCGCAGTCCTCCATCTTCTCTTGCCTAGTCTCCGCATGCGCGAGTCGCATGCAACTTCTATACGGCTGCGGCGTATAAGAGTTGCAGAGAAGTAGTGTGACCGCTTGTGCCTCAAACTTGGCGTCGGTTGACGCCCCCCACGATCCATGTATAATCGCGCAGGGGCCATCCCTTATCCTAAATGCCATTGCATCGAGGAAGATGCCGCTGCCCGCGACAACGGTGTACGGCTTCTCGCCCTAGTTCCTAGAGAGAGGAGGTGAGGCAAAATGGCAATGAAGATCTCGGAGGAATGCATCTCGTGCGGCGCGTGCGCAGCCGAGTGCCCGGTGGACGCCATCTCTGAGGGTGACACGCAGTACAACATCGACCCAGCGGTGTGCGTCGAGTGCGTCGGTTACTTTGACGAATCGCAGTGCGTTCTCGCCTGCCCGGTAGACGCCATCAGCAAGCTGTAGGCAGCAATCGCCCCCGGCACAAACTGCCGGGGGCTTGGTGCGGCCCGGCCCAGAGGCCGGCCGCAGCAGGTCGCAAAAACAGAGCGCCGGGTGCGCGGGGGCTTGCGCTCCCATCCTGCCCGGCGTTCTTGGCTAGGTGCCGGCCGTCGCCCGTCGCCCGCGGAGGAATGCCTCGCGGTTGAGCGCCACGTGCTTGGGCGGCACCCGCGCGCCGATCGCCTCGAGCCACTGCTCGGCCGGGACCTCCAGGAAGGTGGAGAGGGCGCCCAGCAGCACGACGTTGGCCGCTCGTGGGTTGCCCAGCTCTTCAGCGATGGCAGTGCCGGGCACCAGGTGCATGTGGCCGGTCAGTGGGCGATAGGCGGCCAGCAGCTCCTCCTCCGTCGGGTAGTGGGCACCGCCCGAGCTGACCGTGATGGGCTTGATGACGAGCTGGTTGACCACGGCAGCGCCCCCAGGCCGCAGGAACTCGGCGTAGCGCAGCGCCTCCGCCTCCTCAAAGACCAACAGGAGGTCGGCTTCCCCGAGCCCGATCAGCGGCGAGTGAACGCGCTCCCGATCCCAGCGGACGTGCGTGTTGACGCTCCCGCCGCGCTGCGCCATGCCGTGCACCTCCGACTTTTTCACGTCGTAGCCCGACGCCAGCCCGACGTCGGCCAGCACGTTGCTCGCCAGGATGGTCCCCTGGCCGCCGACGCCGGCCAGCAGGAAGCTGTAGCTCTTGTTCATTCTGCCATCACCTGCTCGCGAAACAAGATCGCCTTTCTCGGGCACACCTGGGCACACACCTCGCACCCGGTGCAGAGGGTCGCATCGATCAGCGCCTTGGGCCGCTGCGTCTTGGCGTCCAGCTCTTCGCTCTTGAGGATGGACGGGCAGCCGATGCGGAAGCACATCGTACACCCGTTGCAGATTTCTGCGTTCACCCGGAGCGGAAGCCAGCGCTTGCGCGCACCGGGCAGCAGGGCGCACTCCTCGCGCACGATCAGCACGCTGGGGCCCTCGGCCTGGAGGTACTCCTTGATCGCCTTGTCGACGCCGGCTACGTCGTAGGCGCGGACCGTCTTGACGCGCTCAATCCCCAGGGCACGGACCAGCGGCTCGAGCTCGAGCTGCGGTGATTCCTGCATCTGAAGGGTGTAGCCGGTGCCGGGGTTCTGCTGGTGCCCGGTCATGCCGGTTATGCGGTTGTCGAGGATGAGGGTGATGACGTTGCTGCGGTTGTAGGCGACGTTGGCGAGCGCCGGCAGGCCGGTGTGGAAAAAGGTCGAGTCGCCAATGACCGCCACCATCCGCTCGCCGATGCCTGCCTGGGCAGCGCCATGGGCGACGCCGATGCCGGCGCCCATGCAGCCGCAGCTGTGGATGGCCGACAGGGGCGGCAGCAGCCCCAGGGTGTAGCACCCAATGTCGCCGGCCACCGCCACCTTGTGCTTGTTGAGGATGTGGAACACCGGGCGGTGGGGGCAGCCGGGACAGAGCACCGGGGGACGGCCCGGGACCTCCGGCTTGTCCAGCTCCGGCACGGGAACGTGGGCAGACTCGGGCAGCAGGCCGGCCCGGATGGCGCTCTCGCGGACGACGCGGGGATCGAACTCGCCGCACAGCGGAAAGATGCTCTTGCCCTCGCAGTCGATTCCTGCCAACCGGATCTCTTCTTCCAGGAAGGGATCGAGCTCTTCGATGACGATGAGCCGCTCGACCCGCGCGGCGAACTCGCGCACCATCCTGGGCGGTATCGGGTAGGTCATCCCCAGCCGCAGGATCGAGGCGCCGGGAAACACCTCGCGGGCGTACTGGTACGACACGCCGCAGGTGACGATCCCGAGGTCGGTGTCCCTCCACTCCACGCGGTTGTAGGCAAAGGACTCGGCGAATTCGGCCACGAGCCGGATGCGCTCCTCGATCACAGGGTGGCGCTGCCTGGCGTTGCCGGGGACCATGACATACTTGGCCGGGTTGCGGGGGAACTTGGCCGGGGGCTCCCGGCCCGATACCAGCTCCTCCACGTCCTCAGCCAGCTCGACAGGGCTGCTGGAGTGGCAGATGCGGGTCGTCAGCCGCAGGAAAACCGGCGTGTCGAACTGCTCGCTCAGCGAGAGGCCCACTGCCACCAGGTCCTTGGCCTCCTGGCTGTCGGAAGGCTCGATGCAGGGGATACGGGCGAACTTGGCGTAGCGGCGGTTGTCCTGCTCGTTCTGCGACGAGTGCATGTCGGGATCGTCGCCGGTGACGATCAGCAGGCCTGCTTCCATGCCCGTCATCGAAGCGTAAAAGACCGAATCGGCCGCGACGTTGACACCGACGTGCTTCATGGTCGCCATGGCGCGCCGGCCGGCATAGGCAGCGCCGACGGCCACGTCGACTGCGACTTTCTCGTTGGTGGCCCACTCAGCATAGACGCCCGGGTAGCGGGCGAGCTCCTCCAGGATCTCTGTGCTGGGGGTGCCGGGGTAGGCAGAGGCAACCTTGACACCCGCTTCCCATGCCCCGCGTGCCACCGCCTCGTCCCCCGAGAGCAATCGTTTCATGCGCATCACCTCCATTGGTGAAGATCAACCGTATGGCTGCGTGAGGCAGGAGCGTCTGCCTCCTAGAAGGCCGAACCCGCCCTGGGCGAGGGACGGGTTCTTGTGGTGAGCCGTGCTGGACTCGAACCAGCGACCCGTTGCTTAAAAGGCAACTGCTCTTCCAGGCTGAGCTAACGGCCCATGAGCTCCCCTATTCTACCCGCTGTGCGTCACTCCCGCAAACCGGTTTCGGGGCCTGAATCTTGCATAGCACTGCCCTCCTGCCGCTTATAGTCGACGAACCGGTAGCCGATGCCGCGCTCTGTGAAAATGTAGCGCGGGTTCGGCGGATCGGGCTCGATCTTTTGGCGCAGGTAGGTGACGTACAGCCGGAGCAGCCCCGTTTCTTCGCGGTACTCGTAGCCCCACACCTTCGAAAGCAGCATCTCGTGCGTCATCACCCAGCCGGCATTGTTCACGAGGTGGTAGAGCAGCCGGTACTCGGTGGGGCGCAGCCGGACCCTCTGCCCCTCCACGATGACCTCGCGCTGGCGAAAGTCGACCTGGAGCCGGTCGTCGATCCGGATGACGGTCCGGCTGACAGGGCTTGGCATCTCGGCACGCCGGAGCACGGCCTTGATGCGGCTGGCAAGCTCCTTCGGGCTGAAGGGCTTGGTCACGTAGTCATCCGCGCCCAGCTCGAGGCCCCGAATACGGTCGGACTCGTCGCCCTTGACCGTGAGCATAATGACCGGCACGGTCGAGATCTCGCGGAGCCGCCCCAACGTCTCAAAGCCGTCCATCTCCGGCATCATCACGTCGAGGAGCACCATGTCGGGGATCTCGTCGCGTACCTTTTCGAGCGCCTCGATGCCATTGCCGGCTTCCGCGACCCGGTACCCCTCCAGCTCGAGGTTCATGCGCACGAAGCGCACCATGCGCGGCTCGTCGTCGACGATCAGGATCAGCTTGTCGCCAGGAGAGACCAAGGTACCCCCCTCACTTCCGTGGAAGCGTGAACATGAAGATAGAGCCCCGGCCGGGCATGCTCTCGACCCAGACGCGCCCGCCGTGGGCCTCCACGATGGCCTTGACCAGGTACAGCCCAAGCCCCGTGCCCTCCGTGCGGCGGCGCAGCCCGGAGTCGACCCGGTAGAAGCGATCGAAGATGCGGTCCTGGTCCTCTGGGGCGATGCCAATTCCCTGGTCGGCGACGTACACCGTGACGCCGGCCTGGTCGGAGCGCCCTCCCACCCATATCGTTCCCCCTTCGGGCGAGTACTTGACCGCGTTGCTCACCAGGTTGGTGAGAACCTCGCCGAGGCGCTCGGGATCGCCCCAGACGGTGGGAAAGTCGGGCCCAAAGTCGAGCTCGAACTTGTGGACGGCCGTCTGCGTGCGGAAGCCGGCGATCGCCTTCTCTGCCAGGCGGGGAAGCTGCACGTCGGTCGGCTCGAGCTTGAGCCCGCCCGCCTGGATGCGGCTGGCCTCCAGGAGGCTGTCGATCAGGCTCGCCAGGTGGTCGGCTTCTTCGGCGATGACGCCGAGCGACTCGTGGACCGTCTTCCGGTCCCAGTCGGCATCCTCGCGGCGCAGCGTCTCGGCGTAGCCCTTGATGAGGGCCACGGGTGTCTTGAGCTCGTGCGACACGACCGAGACAAAGGTGGACTTGAGCTCTTCCGCCTGGCGGAAGCGGGTGATGTCCACCACGTTCAGGATGACGCGCGCCAGGCCCCCTTCGTCGTCGTAGAGCGGCGTGAAGGTGACGCCCACGCTGACAGGCGGACCGCTCCGGCGGACGACATCTCCCTCCAGGTAGACCCTGGCCTCCGTGCCGGAGGAGCGGCGGGGAGGGAGCGCAGGCAGCGCGACGGGCGCACCCCGGCGGTCGTGGAGTGCCAGGACGTCGCCGGCCGGGCGCCCCAGTGCCTGCCGCTCGTCCCAGCCGGTCATGTGCCCGAGCGCGCGGTTGAACACCTGGACGCGCCCGGCTTTGTCGAGGATCAGGACGCCGTCCGCGCTGTTTTCGATGATCGCCGCCAGCGCTTCACGCTCTTCGCTGGCCTCCTGGTAGAGCTCCGCATTGCGCACGGCAATGGCGGCCTGGTCGGCAAAGTCCGCCAGCAGCGCCCGGTCGCCGGCCGAGAAGGCCCCCCCGCTCGAGCGGAAGATGTAGATGGCGCCGATCAGCTTCTCCTCGATCGAGAGGGGCAGCGCCACAACCTGGCTGAGGGCCAGTCCGGCGGCCGTGGCAGCCATGCGCAGCCGCATCTCGAGATCGGGCAGTGCCCAGCGGCCCATCGCCTCCGACAGCTCCCGCATCCGGGGCAAGTCGGACCAGAGGGGCTGGAAGAAGCGGAGCAAGCCCGCGGGCAGGCCGTAGCTTGCCCGCACGTGCATCACGTCGTCCCGCCCGCGCAGCACGATGAGCCCGCCCTGACCCCGCAGCAGCTCTGCCGCGCTCCGGAGCGTCAGCTCCAGGAGCGAGGGCAGGTCCAGCCGGGACGTCATGGCCCGGCTGATCTGCAGCAGGTAGTCGCGCTGGCGGAGCTGATAGTCCTGCATCAGCAGCAGCCCTTAGGCGCCATACTTGGCCAGGCGCAGCGCGTGGCCCATCGCCAGCGGCATCTCGTCCGTCGCAGGGAAGGTGCCGAGGCTGCCCCGTGCGCAGGCGCGCTCCCCGAACTCGACGCTGCCGTCCGGCAGGCAGTAGCGGCTCCAGAGCAGCGTGGGAACCGGGTGCCAGGAGTGGCTCTTCAGAACCGAAGGTGTGGAGTGGTCGCCCGTCACGATGAGCACGTCGGGATTGAGCGCCAGGATGGCCGGGACGACAACCTCGTCTACGTGCTCGATGACCTTTGCCTTCAGCTCAAAGTTGCCGTCCTCGCCCGCCGAGTCGGTCTTTTTCACGTGGAAGAAGAAGTAGTCGTACGCATCCCAGTGGGCGCGCAGCGCTTCCACCTCGTCCTCGACTTCGTCGCCGGGCACGGGCAGCACCGTCATGCCCACCAGGCGAGCGACCCCGCGGTACATCGGGTAGGTGGCGATGGCACCCGCCCGCAGTCCATAGACCTCCGGAAACCTGGGCAGTCCCGGGTCCTTGGCCAGGCCGCGCAGGTTGAGTGAGTTGGCCGGCGGGTGGTCGCGCAGGGTCTGGCGCGCAGCGGCTATCCACCGGTTCACCAGCGCCGCGGTGGGCTCGGACGCCTCATCCTGCGCCCGAGCCGGCAGCGGAGGCACGCCCAGCTGCTGCGGGTCCGTGTCGGCGATGTTGGCATGGAGGGTCTGCCCGGCCGTTGGGCGCAGCACCAGCACAAAGCGATAGTCCTTCACCGTCTCGACAAAGGTCTGGACGCCGGGCAGCTCGATGCCTCGCAGCAGGGCCACCAGCTTCTCGTTCACCTCCGTGGCGATGCGCCCCGCCCGCCGGTCGGTGATGCGCCCCTGGTCGTCGACGCTGCAAAAGTTGCCGCGGGCCGCGACATCCTCCGGCTGAAGCTCAAAGCCGATCCCGAGCGCCTCGAGCACGCCGCGGCCGATGTCGTAGCGGATCGGATCGTAGCCAAAGAGGGCCAGGTGCGCCGGCCCGCTGCCGGGTGTGATGCCCAGGCGGACGGGGACGGCGAGGCCGAGCTGCGAGCGGGCGGCGAGGGCGTCGAGGTTGGGAGTGTGGGCCGTCTCCAGCTCGGTTTTGCCGTCGAGCGGGCGCGGGGCACCCCCCAGCCCGTCCATCACGAGATGGACGATCTTGGTGTCCGCTTTCGCCCGGAGCGATTGGATAAGCTCAATAGACATGTTGGTTCCCTTCTCTAAAAAGCAATGCACAATCCTCTGGCCGAGAATTGTGCATTGCCTGTGGCCAGCCGGATGCGAGCTTAGCGGATGGCTTTCTCGGTCTCCCGGTCAAAGAGATGGATGTTGTCCATGTTCACGGCGACATCCATGCGGTTGCCGACGCGGGCGCGGGTGCGCGGATCGGTGATGGCAATGAACTGCTTCTTGCCGGTCAGCAGGTAGACATAGATCTCCTTGCCCATCAGCTCGGTGACGTCCACGTCGGCAGTCATCGGCTCGGACCGGATCCCGGGCGGGACGAATTCGGCATCGTGAAAGTCCTCGGGCCGCGCGCCAAAGACGACCTGCTTGCCGACATACGGCCGGGCGGGCAGCGCCTTCTCGGCGGATAGCTTGAGGCGGAAGGTGCCGCCGTCTACGTAGAGGTCTCCGTCCTGCTCGACCAGCGTCACGTCGAAAAAGTTCATGGCCGGGCTGCCGATGAAGCCGGCGACGAAGATGTTGTCGGGGCGGTCGTAGAGCTGCTGCGGCGTGTCCAGCTGCATCATCAGGCCGTCCTTGAGCACGCAGATGCGCGTGCCCATCGTCATGGCCTCGGTCTGGTCGTGGGTGACGTAGATGAAGGTGGTCTCCAGGCGCTGGTGCAGCTTGCTGATCTCGGCACGCGTCTGGACGCGCAGCTTGGCGTCGAGGTTGGAGAGCGGCTCGTCCATCAGGAAGACGGCCGGCTCGCGGACGATGGCGCGGCCCAGGGCAACGCGCTGGCGCTGGCCGCCGGAGAGCTGCTTGGGCTTGCGGTCGAGGAGGTTCTCGATGCCGAGGATGCCGGCGGCCTCCTTCACGCGGCGGTCAATCTCTGTCTTGGGCGTCTTGCGCAGCTTCAGGCCAAAGGCCATGTTGTCGCGGACGGACATGTGAGGATAGAGGGCATAGCTCTGGAAGACCATGGCGATGTTGCGATCCTTGGGAGGCACGTCGTTGACGACGCGATCGCCAATGCTGATCTTGCCCTCGCTGATCTCCTCCAGGCCGGCGAGCATGCGGAGGCTGGTGGACTTGCCACAGCCAGAGGGCCCGACGAAGACGAGGAACTCTTTGTCTTCGATAAAGATGTCGAGGTCCTCAACCGCCACGACGTCGCCGTACTTTTTCCACACGTGATCATAGGTGATGCTTGCCATGTAGTATGTTCATCCTTTCATGATCGAGACGAAGAGGACAGAACTTTGCGGTCGCACCGATTGGGTGCGGGCATCATGCCAAAACCGTTCCTCGACGTCCCACGGGTGTCCGATTTCTGCCGGTAACCGGCGAACCTGCGACCTGCACGATTAGCCCTTATAGGCACCTCCTGTGTGCCGGCCTGGAAGGACATCCATCGCCGGGGCCCCCGTCCTCCCTCCGGCGGCGGCGATCAAGGGCCCGACGCGTACCTCATTATACCAGATGGTCCCACAAGGCGCAAGCGCACACCCGGCTAGGAAGCTCCTACCGCACGACCAGCACCGGGCGGTCCATCTGCACCAGTATCTTGTGCGCAATGTCGTCGAGCAGGATGCGCTGCCAGCCGGCGCCCCGGTGTGCGCCGATGACGACCAGGTCGTAGCGTCCCTCCTGCGCCTCCGCCAGGATCTCGTCGACCACCAGGCCATGGCGTATCTTCGGCCAGACGCGCACGCCAGGGTGCTCAAGGGCATGGATGTCCTGCTCCAGCACCTCGCCTTCGGGGGTGTGCCCTTCGATCAGCTCCTCGGCTTCGGCCTGCAGGTCGCTGTCCTGGATGCCCGGCGCGGCACAGATCTGCGACATGACATGCAGGACGGTGACCTCTTCCTCTCCACGCAGGAGGTCGGCCAGCTGGGCGGTGAAGCGTGCCAGCAGCGAGGGAACGCTTGTGGGCTGCGCAGGCGCCACGGGTCCCAGCTTGGCCAGCGGCCCCTCGGCTCCGCTGTCGCAGACCAGGATGCGGACGACCGGCCCCGTCTTGCGCTTGGCGACGATCACCGGGCAGGGAGCGTGCTCGACCACGCGGATGGTGTCCGACCCATCGAGCAAGCGTACGACGAGATTGGGGTTCGGATTCTCTCCGACAACGACAAGGTTGTACTTGCCCTCTTCTGCCTCGGCGACGATCTCGCGGGAGGCGTGGCCCATCCTGACCTTGGCGGTCACGGCGATTCCCTGGAGGAGCTCGCGTGCCTGCTCGAGGGCGGCCTCTGCCTCGGGCCGCTTCGAAGCGTGCTCGGCAACGGAGAGCACTGTGACCGGCTCGTCCGCACTCTGCGCGATGTACGCCCCGAAGGCGAGGGCCACCTCGTCGTGCGGCGCGCCGCGTGTGGTCAACAGGATCTTCATGGCTCCCAAACTCCTTCCGGCGCTACACGCCCGCTCACAGCAGCATCAAGAGGACCGGCACCAGGAAGATGCCGGCCATAAAGAGGGCCAGGTTGCGGTTGCTGGCGGTCACCCACTCCACGAAGGCAAGCACCCCGTGCTGGAAGCGGTTGTAGGCCAGGACAAGGACCAGCAAGCAGGCAGAGGCAACACTCACCATCACCACCAGGACGACCGTGAATGCCTCTGGGTTCCTCAGCAGCACGGCAGCCAGGAGGGTGTCCACGAAGGTCATGACGTTGGCACCCATGATGTAGGGGATCACGTTCTCTCGACGGACGAACCCCCGGGCGCTGAGGGGCACCAGGATGCTGAGCGACACGCTGACCGACATCGAGACGACCGTGACCAGGCTGCCCAACAGGAACATGACCCAGGGGCGATAGACCAGCCGCGACATCCAGCCTACCTGGGTCTCTTTGAGGGTCGCCTGGGGAAGGCAGCGGTCAAAGAGGCTAAAGCTCAGGATGCTGACGCCGAGACCCACGAGAAAGACGGCCCAGGTGGGGAGGTGGCCGGTCGCGAGCCGGGCGACCGGCTCGACCGCCGTCTCGGTCAGGGATGTGAGCACGGTGCCCGACCCCAGCCGGACTCCATCCAGCGTGCCCCGGCTGAGCAGCCAGAGGCCCAGGAAGAAGGCAGGGATGTGGGTGAGGGCGGTCACCGTCAGCGACAGCAGCCCCATCCCCAGGCTGGTCGCGCGGTTGCGGCCGCGCAGCACGTACAGGAACCCCATGAAGAGCACGATGAAGCTGGCCCCCACCCGGCTGCCGTTGATCATGGCAAAGGCGCCCAGCCTGTCGATCACGCCGGCATCGAAAAAGGTCAGGGAGGCCGCCGCAATCGGAGAGCCACTCATGATCAGGTAGGCCGCCAGCCAGCCAAAGCCGAGGGCGTTGGCCGGGTTGCCGACTGAGAAGAGGGTCTGGACCAATGGGGTCAGCCCGCGGGCGCCCTCTTTCATCAGGGTGATGGCCAAGATGAAGAGATAGAGGCTGGCGAGGAATAGGGCGATCTTGCGCAGGTTGACGTGCTGCCACCAGGCGCGGGCCGCCCTCACCGGCCGGGCCGCCGCGCCGGTCTGCATTGGCTCCTCAGCGGGGGATGCCCCTGCCAGGTCCGGCTCAAGGGGTCGCACCACTGCGGCCCTCCACCGGCCGGCATCTCAGGACGTGCCTGTATGCCATAATCCGCCTCGCCTCCTCAGGCGGCCGATTGTACCACACATCGCCCAAAGTGGCGAAGCGGAGAGGCGAAAGGCGGTGCTGCCCTAAAAGATCTTGATCCCCCACCAGATGCTGAGCAGCGTGCGCACCTGCAAGAAAATGATGACCAGGCCGACCAGGATCATGAGGGTCTTGCGGGGGATGAACTTGCAGACGTAGGCGGCGAGAGGCGCGGCAATTGCCCCGCCCAGCAGGAGGCCGAGGATGATGCGCCAGTAGCCGGTGAAGAGAGCGCCAATCGTGAAGAAGAAGGTGATCGACTCGGAGAAGGTGACAAAGAACTCGGACATGTTCACCGACCCGATGGCGAACCGGGGCTGCTTGCCGGAAGCCACGAGAGTCGTGGTGACAACCGGGCCCCAACCTCCCCCGCCGATGGCGTCCATGAAGCCTCCGACGATGGCCAGGGGCGGGATCAGGTTCTTGTTGATCTCGCGCTCTCTCCAGGCCCGGAAGGCGCGGTACAAGATCACCAGGCCCATGATCAGAAGGTAGATGCAGATGTAGGGCTTGATCTTGTCGCCGTCGAGCTGGGTTAGGAGGTAGGCTCCCAGGACACCGCCCAGGACACCGGGGACGATCAGCCTCAGGGCGAGGTTCTTGTCCACATTCCCCACTTTGAAGTGGGAGAACCCCGAGATGGCCGTCGTGACGACCTCTGCCATGTGGACGCAGGCACTGGCGATCTTGGGAGGCACTCCTAGTGCGAGCAGGACGCTGTTCGAGCTGACGCCGTAGGCCATCCCCAGCGCGCCGTCGATGATCTGGGCGAAGAAGCCTACGGCCATGAAGATGAGAATCGAAACGTTCTGACCCATCAGGTCTTCCATCGTACGCCAACTCCCTCCTCGGTATGAGACTTTGTCTACGGCACTATAGCCTCCAGGGGTGACAGGCGCTGTGATGGTGCCATGACAAAGCTGTGACAAGGCGCCGGCATGGCCGCGGCCGGGATGCCTAGCCCTTCACCGATGGGACGACGAGGCCATAGCCGAGGCCCGATACCGTCTCAATGTAGGCCTCGTGGCGGGTGCCCTGAGCTGCGTCAGCCATCTTGGTGCGAAGCCGGCGGACGAGCTGGCGGAGCATGTCGCGCTCCCCGCCCTCAGCGCCCCAGACATGGCCGATGATGGCGTCGGCGGTCACGATGTGCCCGGCATTCAGGAGGAGGTAGTCGAGGAGGCGGCTCTCGAGAGGCGTGAGCGGCACGGCAGCACCCTGGCCGATGCGCAGCTCCCGCCGGCTGCTGTCCAGCAGCAGGCTGCCCACCTGGCGCCGGTCGGGCTGCGTCCCTTTTCCGGCACGGCGCAGCACTGCCTGCACGCGGGCAACGAGCTGGCGAGGGCTGAAGGGCTTGGTGACGTAGTCATCGGCGCCGAGCCGCAGGCCCTGCACTACGTCATCCTCCTCACTGCGGACGGTGAGGAGAACGATCGGGGTGTCGCCTGCCTCACGGATACGCCGGCACACGGAGAAACCGTCGATCTTGGGAAGGTTCACATCCAGGACGACCAGGTCCGGCCCCTCGCCGGCCCATCGCTCGAGGGCTGCCTCGCCGTCGTGTGCCTGGATGACCTCGAAGCCTTCGCGGCGCAGCGTAAAGGCCACGACATCGGCCAGGACGGGGTCGTCGTCCACCACCAGAGCTTTCATGGTGTGCCTCCCGCAACGGGGAGGGTGAGCCAGAACACCGCCCCCCCGCCGGGGCGGTCCTCCATGCCCACCTCTCCGCCGTGCCCCTCGGCGATGGCCTTGACCACGGAGAGCCCCAGGCCGGCGCCTGCCTGGCTGCGGGCGTTGGCCGGCCCCGGCTGGCCAAAGCGCCGGAAGAGGGTGCTCCGCTCCTCGGGCGGGACGCCCGGCCCCGAATCGGCGACGGACAACCGGACCCAATCGCCCTGCAGAGCGGCTCTCAGCTCGATCTCGGAGCCGTCCGGAGCGTTCTTGCTGGCATTCGAGAGAAGGTTGATCAGCACCTGGCCGATCCGCCTCGGGTCGGCCAAGACCTTGGGGGACGCCTGGAGCAGTTCGACCGCCAAATGCTGGCTGCGCCGGGCAAGCAGGGGCTGCATGGTCGAGGCAGCCGTCACGACGATTTCCTCCAGGGAGGAGGGTCGGGGTTGGACGCGGAACTGGCCGGCCTCGATGCTGGCGCTCTCCAGCAGGTTGTCGATGAGTGTCTGGAGGCCCAGCACCCCCAGGTGAAGCGACGCCAGGAGCTCGGCCAGCTCGCCGGGGCTGAGATCGGGCGCCTGGTCCATCAGCAGCTCGACGGAGGCAGCCAGGGCGGAGAGGGGGGTCCGGAACTCGTGGGCGATGTTCGCCAGGAAGTGGCCGAGCAGGCGGTGAATGGCTTCCTCTCCGCTCACGTCGCGGAATACCAATGCCACGCGCGCTTCACGCCCCTCCCGGGGCAGCAGCCGGGCGCCGGTGAGCGCCAGGATGCCCTGCCGGCCATCGCGCAGCTCGACGGCTATCTTGGTGCTGCGGCCCGGCGGCGGGATCAGGTCGCTGAAGTGTCGGCCGGCCTCCACCGGCCGGAAGACGTGATCACAGCTCCTGCCCATCACCTCGCCGCGCGGCCTGCCGGTGATCCTCTCGGCTCCATCGCTGAAGAAGGTGATCCGGCCCTGGCGATCGAGGGTCACGATGCCCTCGACAATGGCCTCGAGCAGGTGATCTGTCCACGCCTTCTCCTCGCGCAGCTCGGCGACGCTGCGCTGCGCCTCGGCGCGGGCTTCCTCCAAGGCCTGGGCCAGGCGGGTGGCTCCGCGGATGCGCGCTTCGGCGCTGGGCTCGGCCTGCTCGTCCATGCGACCTATTGTACCACATCAGTCCGCCCCCTGAAAGCGGGCGGGCAGGTCGTCTCCCCTGAGACAGAGGGGCCCGCTTGCCTGCCATACCGTCTTGCTGTAGAATGAAGGGTACCGCCATGCAGAGGTGCTTGACGGGCCATTCCGCGAAAAAGTGAGGAGGAACCTGCCGTGACACCGTCTGACGTGCGCATTGTACCCGTAACCAGCGACAACCAGCGCCGTACGTTTGCCTCCTTTCCCTGGCGCCTCTACCGGGACGACCCCAACTGGGTCCCCTACATCTTTGGCGACCGCGTGAAGCTGCTCGACCCGGCCCGGCATCCCTTCTGGGAGCATGCCGAAGGGCAGCTCTTCCTGGCACTGCGCGGAGAGGAGGTGGTTGGGACGATCAGCGCCCACATCAACCACCGCCACAACGAGGTCCACAAGGACAAAGTCGGCTTCTTTGGCTTCTTCGAGGTCCTGGACGACCGCGCCGTGGCCGAGGCGCTCCTGTCCGAAGCGGCCGCCTGGCTGCGCGCCCGGGGCATGGATGCGATTCGAGGGCCCGAGAACCCCTCCCAGAACGAGGAGTCTGGCCTCCTGATCGACGGCTTTGACCTGCCGCCCGTGATCATGATGACCTACAACCCCCGCTACTACCAGGGCTTGATCGAGCAGGCCGGCTTCCAGAAGGCCCAGGACCTCTACGCGTGGGATATCCTGACGAACATCTTCGACTACGACGTCCAGAACCTGCCGCGCAAGTTCGTGCGTGTGGCGGAGGAGGCCCTCAAACGCCCGAACCTGGTCCTCCGCAAGATGAACATGAAGGACTATGACCACGAGGTCGAGCTCGCCAAGGCAGTCTACAACGCGGCGTGGGAGCAGAACTGGGGCTTTGTCGCCATGACGGACCGCGAGTTCGACCAGCTGGGAGAGGAGCTCAAGCTCATCATCGATCCCGACCTGGTGTACCTGGCAGAGGTAGACGGCAAGATAGCCGGCTTTTCGCTGGGTGTTCCCGACGTCAATCTGGCCCTGCTCCGCGCCCGGCCCCAGCCCAACAACTGGAGCCTTCCCTGGACCGTGGTCAAGCTGCTCTGGCACAAGCGCAAGCTCAACACCTTCCGCCTGATCGCCATGGGCGTGGTGCCCGAATACCGGACGCTGGGGATCGACGCCCTCTTCTACGTCGAGACGGCCCGGCAGGCATTCAAGAAGGGGTACGAGCGCTGCGAGATGTCGTGGATTCTCGAGTCGAACGACATGATGAACCGCATCATCGAGCGGCTCGGGGGCAAGATCTACAAGACCTACCGGATCTACCAGAAGCCTCTCTAGTGTGGCGCAAGCGTCCCGGGCTGCAGGAGGGGACACCGGCGCCCGTCGTCCGGCAGGCGCGGATCGAGGACGCCGCGTTGGTGCACGACCTCCTGCTGGAGTTCAACGGCGAGGCACTGCCGCCCGAGGCGCTTGCCCGTCGCATGCGGCAGGCAAGCCCGCTGGAGAAGGCCCTCCTGGCCGAGCAGGAGGGGCACGCAGCGGGGCTGTTGGTTCTGCGGATCGTGCCGACGATCTCGAGCGCTGAAGACTGGGCCGAGATCACCGAGATGTACGTGCGGCCGGCCTTCCGGCGGCAGGGCACCGGGTCGGCCCTGATCCGGGCAGCCGAGGAGATATGCCGTGCCCGGGGCTGCACCGAGCTGAGCTTGTTGGTCGATCCAGAGAACCTCGAAGCCCAAGCCTTTTACCATGCCTCTGGCTTCCGCCGCGATGCGTGGGGGATGCGGCGCCGGGTCTGAAAAACACCGGCTCCAGGGTGGCTTGACGCGCCCCGCCAAGTCGGCTATAGTGGCCCGTACCCCCAGGCGGGGTTCGGAATTCATTCCCGGGAGTCTGGAAGCACAGATGGACGCTGAAAAGAAGACTTGGCATGCCCTGAGCGCGGAAGAGGCGGCGGACATTCTCCGAGGTGATCTGCAGCGTGGCCTCACGCAGGCAGAGGTGCGCCTCCGGCAGGAGCAGTTCGGCCCCAACGAGCTGAGGGAGGCCCCGCGGCGCAGCTTCTGGCGGATGCTCCTGGACCAGTTCAACCAATTCCTGGTCATCGTCCTCATCGTGGCGGCGATCGTATCGGCCCTTCTCGGCTGGCGGGAGTACAACGCGACCGGCGAGATCACCGAGTTCGTCGACGCCGGGGCGATCATGGCCATCGTGATCCTCAATGCGATCCTGGGCGTCATCCAGGAGGGGCGCGCCGAGGAAGCGCTGGCCGCGCTCAAGAAGATGTCGGCCCCCAATGCACAGGCGCTGCGCGACGGCAGCTTTGTGACCGTGCCCTCCCGCGACCTGATCCCCGGCGACGTCGTGCTTCTCGAGACGGGAAACCACGTTCCGGCGGATGTCCGCCTCGTCGAGAGCATGAACCTCCAGGTCGAAGAGGCATCGCTGACCGGCGAGTCTGTCCCGGCGGCCAAGAGGGCCGGCGACCTCCTGGAGGAGGAAGCCGGAGTGGGCGACCGGCGCAACATGGCCTACATGAGCACCCTGGTGACCTATGGCCATGGGCAGGGGCTGGTGGTTGCCACGGGCATGCAGACCCAGATCGGCAAGATTGCCGAGATGATCCAGTCGTACGAGGAAGAGCAGACCCCGCTGCAGATCAAGCTGGAGCAGCTCGGCCGGATCCTGGGGATCGCTGCGCTGGCCATCTGCGCCCTGGTTGGGCTGATCGGCGTGATGCGCGACACACAGGTCAGCGTGCTCTTCCGGGATGGCTTCTCCGCCTACTTTGGCCTGGAAGAGACCGTGCCGAAGCTGGTCGAGATGTTCATGGTCGCGGTGAGCCTGGCGATCGCCGCGGTGCCCGAGGGGCTGGCGGCCGTCGTCACCATCTGCCTTGCGCTGGGCATGCAGCAGATGGTCAAGCGCCACGCCCTGATGCGGCGCCTCTCCGCCGTAGAGACGCTCGGCTCGGCCACCACCATCTGCTCCGACAAGACGGGCACGCTGACCCAGAATCAGATGACCGCCACGAATATCTACGTGGACCGCACCCTGCTTGGGATCACCGGCGAAGGGTACAAGCCCGAAGGCGAGTTCGTCGCTGACGACGGCAGTCCGTTGCCCCTGTCGACGCTTCATGGCGGCCCGCTCCTGCTGCGCGCTGCGCTGCTCTGCAGCGACGCGCGCCTCGAGGAGGTGGTCGAAGAGGGCGTCCGGAGCTGGAAGATTGCCGGCGATCCGACCGAAGGGGCCTTTGTCGTGGCGGCAGCCAAGGCGGGCTACACGCGGGAGCAGCTCGGCCAGGAGTACCCCCGCGTCGCCGAGATCCCGTTTGACTCGGACCGCAAGCGGATGACGACCATCCACCCCGACCCCCGCAACCCGGGCGAGTACGTCGCCTTTGTGAAGGGCGCACCCGACGTCATCCTCGGCCTCTGCACCCACGTCGTGGAGGACGGGCAGGTGCGGGACCTGACAGACGAGCGGCGCGAGGACATCCTCCAGCAGAACGAAGGGCTCGCCGGCAACGCGCTGCGCGTGCTGGGAGTGGCTTTCCGGGAGCTGCCGGAGCTGCCCGCCGAGCCGACGCCCGACAACACCGAGTGCTGCCTGGTCTTTATCGGCCTGCTGGGCATGATCGATCCGGCCCGGCCGGAGGTCAAGCCGGCAATCGCCCTGGCCCGCCACGCCGGCATCGGCACCGTCATGATCACGGGGGACTATCCCGACACGGCAGTCGCCATTGCGCGCGAGATCGGCCTAGTGAGGGGCGACGAGAAGGTGCTGACCGGCGCCGAGCTGGACAGGCTCGACGATGCAAGCTTTGACTCGACGGTGCAGGACGTGGCGGTCTATGCCCGCGTATCGCCGCAGCACAAGGTCCGGATCGTGGACGCATTGAAGGGAAAGGGGCACGTCGTCGCCATGACCGGCGACGGCGTGAACGATGCCCCGGCCCTGAAGCGGTCGAACATCGGCGTGGCCATGGGGATCACCGGCACCGACGTCTCAAAGGAAACGGCAGACGTGGTGCTCACCGACGACAACTATGCCAGCATCGTGTCCGCCATTGAGCAGGGACGCATCATCTACTCCAACATCCGCAAGTTCGTGTACTACCTGCTCTCCTGCAACATGGCCGAGATCACGATCCTCTTCCTGGCCATGATCTTTGGATGGCCGCTACCGCTGGTGGCCATCCAGCTGCTGGTCCTGAACCTGCTGACGGACGGCCTGCCGGCCCTGGCGCTCGGTATGGAAAAAGGGGACCCCGACATCATGGATCGCCCGCCGCGGCCGGTGAACGAGCCGATCATCAACCGCGATATGATCATCGGCATCGCCGTGCAGACCGTGGCCAAGACGGCGGCCGTGCTCAGCGCGTTCCAGATCGGGCTGGTAGCCGGAGAGACCCACGGGCGCACGATGGCCTTTGCCACGCTCGCCCTGTCTGAGCTGGTGCGTGCCTATACGGCGCGGTCGGAGCGCTATTCGATCTTTGCCCTGGGGGTCTTTACCAACAAGTTCATGCAATGGGCTGTGCTGAGCTCGTTCATCATCCTGATGGCAATCATCTACGTACCCTTCCTGGACCCCATCTTCGAGACGACGTTCCTGACGATCCAGGACTGGCTGGAGATGGTGCCCCTGATCCTGCTGCCGGCGGTGGCCGACGAGATCACGAAATTCGCACTGCGCAGGAGAAGCCGCAGGGCAAGCCCGGCACCCGCGGGAGCATGAGGGCTGTCCAGAGGGCGCCGTTTCAAGGGGGGTGTTGCACAAGAACCGCACAATGGAGCTCGGTTCGGCTGCAGAGTAGCCCTTCGCTACGAGCCCACTGTACCGCAACCTGGTTGTCACCCTCTTACGATCGCGCATCCGACTTGCCCGGCGCCGCATTGCACGCTATAACGCGCGACAGAGGGAGAGAATGGACTCTGGCTCTCTGGCCGCCACCTGGCCGTACCTAGCGACGCTGGCTCTGCTCACCGTCCTCAGCCTCTACAGTTGGCGGCAACGCAGCGTGCCGGGGGCGCGCTATTTCGCCGTCGCCTGCCTGTTCGTCGTCGTGTGGACGGCCGGTGCAGTCGCCGAGCTCGTGGCTTCCGATCCCTCCGCCAAGATCGGGTGGTTCATCGCCCAGTCGGCATGGCAGCTCCCGGTCGCGACGGCCATGACCTGTTTTGTCCTGGAGTATGTCCATCCCGGCCGCTGGCTGACCCGCCGCCGCGTGGTCCTGCTGAGCATCCCTCCGCTCCTGATCCTGGCCCTGGCGCTCAGCAACGGGCTCCACGGCTGGATGTGGCGCGGCTTTTCCGTGGGTGGCACGGTCGTGCCGGTCCGCGGTCCCGCAGTCTACATTGGGCTTGCCTACAGCCTGTGCCTCGTCCTGGTCAACATCGCCGCCCTGGCCTGGCTCTTTGTCCGCTCGCCGCAGCACCGCTGGCCGGCCGCCATGATGCTCGCCGGGCACGTCGCGAGCCGGGGCCTGCACACGATCGACCTGGTCTCGGCGCAGCCGATCCTGGCGTGGGATCCCTTCCTGGCCATCGTCGCCATCCCATTCGGGATCTATGCCGTGGCGCTGTTTGGCTTCCGCATCCTCGACCCGCTGCCGGCCGCGCGCCAAGCCGCCGCCGAGCAGATGGGGGACGGGATGGTGGTCCTGGACGCGCAGCGGCGCATCCTCAGCCTCAACCCCGCCGCGGAATCGATGCTCGACAGCCGGACCGCGCGCGCCCGTGGCAAGGTACTACACGAGCTGGTGCCCGCCCTCGCCGCGGTCCAATCGCCGGAGCCGCGGGGCCGGCTCGAGATCGGCTTCTCGCCAGGTGGCGAGGCCTCTCACGGGACTCACCACTATGTGGTGGAACACTCGGCGCTGAAGGACGCCCGCGGGCTGCTGGCCGGCTACCTGGTGCTGCTGCGCGACGTGACCGAGCAGCGGCAGGCCCAGGCTCAAGTGGTGGAGCAGCAGCGGGCGCTGGCCATGCTCCAGGAGCGCGACAAGCTGGCGCGAGAGCTGCACGACGGGATCGGCCAGGTACTGGGCTATGTGAAGATGCAGGCCCAGGCCGCGAGGGACCGCCTGGCACAGGACCAGGTGGCAGCCGCGGACGCCGCCCTGGCCCAACTGGCAGCGGTCGCGCAGGATGCCCATACGGACGTGCGGGAGTACATCCTCGGCGCCAGGACGCCGGCGGGGGCCGAGGCGGGTTTTCTGGCCGCGCTGCAGAGCTACCTGGAGCGCTTTGGGCGGCAATACGGCTTGCAGGCGGAGTTGATCGCTCCCCCCGGTTGGAGCGACGAGGCCCTGGAGCCGACGGTACAGGCGCAGCTCCTGCGAATCGTCCAGGAGGCGCTCACCAACGCCCGCAAGCACGCGCAGGCCCACGCCGTGCAGGTCAGCCTGCACCTGGCAGCGGGCGGCGCGCAGGTTAACGTCCGGGACGACGGCGTGGGGTTCGACCCCGCGCTGCTGAGCGCCGCCGAGGGGCAGAAGTACGGGCTGGGCTTTATGCGCGAGCGGGCCCAAGAGGTGGGCGGCAGCGTCGAGATCCATTCCGCCCCCGGTGCGGGCACGCAGGTCCTGATCTGCGTTCCGCGGCGAAAGGAGGGACCATGAGAGTGCTGCTGGTCGACGATCACCCGCTTTTCCTGGACGGTCTGAAGAACCTGCTCACCGGGCGCGGGGTGCATGTGGCCGGCACAGCGCGGGACGGCTGGGAGGCGCTGGAAAAAGCGCGCAGCCTGCGCCCGGACGTGATCCTGATGGACATCGAGATGCCGGGCTGCGACGGGCTGGCGGCTACCCGGCTCATCAAGGCGGAGATGCCCGAGGCCAAGATCGTGATGCTCACCATGTCGAGCGAGGACGAGGACCTGTTCGAGGCGATCCGCAGCGGCGCGTGCGGCTACCTGCTCAAGACGCTGGATACCGAGCAGTTCGTGGCGCGGCTGTTGGAGGCGGAGCAGGGGGAGGCCCCTCTCGCGCCCGGCCTGGCGGCCCGGATCCTGCGCCACTTTGGGCAGCAGGCAGGAGAGGCCCGGATAACCAGGGACCTCCCGCAGAGGGAGCCCCTCACCGGCCGGGAGCTGGAGGTCCTGACGCTCGTGGCGCAAGGGCTGACCTACGCGGAGGCCGGCGCCCAGCTGCACCTCAGCGAGCGGACGATCAAGTACCACATGGCGGAGATGATCGGCCGGCTCCAGTTGGAGAACCGCGCCCAGGTGATCGAGTACGCCAGGCGGGCGGGGTTGGTCTAGGGGCTCACGCCAGGCCGCCAAGGCGCAGAGTGCTATCGTAGCGTTGCGTTCTTGGCGTCTTGGCGTGAGAAATCGCTAAAAGTACAGTCCCGGACGGAGAAGTACAGCCTCCGGTTCGCCGGAGACTGTACTTTTTTTGTACCCAGACTGTACCCAAGGTACATGGCGGGCCGGCCGGGCTTGTGCTACGCTGGAGGCAGATCGAGGGAATGGGTGACGGCGAGATGGAGAGCCCAGTCGGGGAAGGCGAGCAGGCGGTGAAAACGGTCGTGCTTTTCGGCAGCTCGCTGGCGGTGTCGAGCATCGGCGCGAGCCTGCAAGGCTGCGCGGGACTGCGCGTGCTGGCGGTGGACGGGGCGGCGCACGGCGCGGCGCAGCGGCTGGGGGCGCTGCGGCCGGACGTCGTCCTGTTCGACCTGGCGGCGGTTCCCTCCGATTTCGCCATCGACCTGTGGAAAGCGCAGCCCGGCACTCTGTTGATCGGCATGGACCTGCTGGCCGGCAAGGCCCTGGTGCTTTCGGGCCGGCCCACCCTGGCGCGCACGACCGGAGACTTGTTGGGGCTCATCCGGCGGCACAAGGGCGGGGACGCGGGAACACGGGGACGCAGAGATGAGGAGCGGGTGACGAAAGTCGGAATCATGAAAGGGACGAAAGGAGAACAGACATGAAGGGCAAGTCGAGTCGGAAGCGGTTGTTCGTCGTAGGGTTGGCGGTGGTGGTGCTGGCGATCGGCACCACATGGGCCTGGGCGCAGGGCGGCGGGGTGATGTACTATGCCTGCGTCAACAACTCCAGCGGGACGATCCACATGGTCGGCGCAGGCGAACCGTGCGGCAACAACGAGGAGCTGGTCACGTGGAACAGCGAGGGGCCGCAGGGTCTGCCGGGCGAGCCGGGACCCGCCGGGCCGCAGGGTGACGCGGGGCCGGGGGGGCCGCAGGGGGAGCCGGGCCTGCCGGGTGAGCCGGGGCCGGCCGGGCCGCAGGGGGAGCCGGGCTTGCCGGGTGAGCCCGGGGCCCCAGGGGTGCAGGGTGAGCCCGGACCCGAAGGCCTGGCCTGCTGGGACCTGGACGGCGACGGCGCCGCCGACGCGGAGGAGGACGCCAATGGCGACGGGCTGTGGGACGCGCTGGACTGCCAGGGGGCACAGGGCGAAGAGGGCTGGTCGCTGACGGGCAACGCCGGCACGGCGCCGGGCACGAACTACCTGGGCACGAGCGACGAGCAGGCGCTGGAGATGAGGGTCAACGGCGCGCGGGCGCTGCGGCTGGAGCCGAACGCCACCAGCCCCAACCTGCTGGGCGGCTACGGCGGGAACTGGCTGGCGGAGGGCGTGTACGGCGCGACCGTCGCGGGCGGCGGCATCTCGTGGGGCCCCAACAGGGTGACCGACAACTACGGCACCGTGGACGGCGGTATCGCCAACTCGGCGGGCGACAACGCCGGCACCACCGGCGACAGGCAGTTCGCCACCGTCGGCGGGGGCAACTTCAACAGCGCCAGCGGCTACAGCTCCACCGTCGGCGGGGGCGAGGACAATGACGCCAGCGGAGGCATGTCCACCATCGGCGGGGGCGGGAACAACGACGCCGACGGAAGCAGTTCCACCGTCGGCGGGGGCGGGAACAACGACGCCGACGGAAGCAGTTCCACCGTCGGCGGGGGCGGGAACAACGACGCCGGCGGAGTCAATTCCACCGTCGGCGGGGGCAGCTACAACAGCGCCAGCGGCCTCAGCTCCACCGTCGGCGGGGGCAGCCACAACACGGCCTCCGGGAGCTATGCCACGGTCCCGGGCGGCAGCTACAACGTTGCGAACGGGAGCTACAGCTTTGCCGCGGGCCGTAATGCCAAGGCCAACAACGCCGGCTGCTTCGTGTGGGGCGACAACACGAACATCGACGTCGCCTGCGACACGGACAACGCCTGGGTGGCGCGGGCCACGGGCGGGGTGACCTTTTACACCTCCGGCGACCTGAGCACCGGCGTGACGGTCCCGGCCGGCGGGGGCGCCTGGTCCACGGTGAGCGACCGGAACCTCAAGGAGAACGTGGCTGCCGTCGACGCCGAGCAGCTCCTGGCCCGCCTGGCGCAGGTGCCGGTGAGCACCTGGAACTATGTCAGCCAGGACGCCTCCATCCGGCACATGGGGCCCATGGCCCAGGATTTCTACGCCGCCTTTGGCCTGGGCGAGGAGGATACCCGCATCAGCACCGTGGATGCGGACGGCGTGGCGCTGGCGGCCATCCAGGGACTGCATGCCGAGAACCAGGCGCTCAAGGCAGAGATTAGTGCCCTCGAGGCCCGCGTGACCGCCCTCGAGCAGGCCGGTGAGACGGCCCGCACGCCGGCGGGCTCCGGTGCGGCCCTGCCCTGGCTGCTCGCCGGGGGCGTGGTGCTAGCGGGAGGCACGTGGGGAGTGACGCGCAGGCGCGGGAACTGAATGACGCGGTGAGGCAGTGACGCGGGGAGGGGGAGCCCTCTCCGCGTCGCCGTCTCTCCAGGTCTCCGCCTTCATGTCCCAGGCCCGCCGGCATGGCCCGCATTCCAAGTCACCTGAGGGCATCGTATGCCGTCGTGCGGCACAGCGGATTGGTTTGAGGTAGGGCAAGTTGCCCCCCGGCGTCCTCTGCGGGCTTGCGGCCATACCCCTGGGCGGAGAACCACGCCCACCAGCGGCTACGCTACGGGCCTGCACGGCGGCCGCACGCCCGCAAGGGGCTGCACTACGGGGTCGCGCGGGCGGCGCACGCCAGGATATCGGCGTGGTCAAAGGCAAGCGGAGGGGGCGAGGATAGGTCGAACCAGCCGGCGCAGGCCGCGTCATCGCCGGCCTTGGGGTGCAGCGACCGGTACTCTTCCTCATCCAGGACGGCCAGGTAGGTGACGCTGATCGTCCAGCCGCGCGGGTCGCGGCCGGGGTTCCCGAAGGTGTGCAGCTGCTCCAGGCGGCAGGGCTCGATGCCCGCTTCCTCCCGCAATTCGCGCCGGGCGGCCGACTCCAGCGGCTCGTACGGCTCGACAAAGCCGCCGGGCAGCGCCCACTCATCCTCGAAGGGCGGGTGCTTCCGCTTGATCAGGAGCACGCGCCACTGCGCGCCTTCGCGCGCGAGAAGGACGACGTCCACCGTCACGGAGGGGCGTTGATGAGAACCCATTGCCCTTCAGCCTCCCGCCTGTGCTCCCCAGATTCTAGTGGGCTGTAGGTCGCCTGTCAATCCGGTGCCGTGCCCAGGGCAGGGTGGTGGAGGGATGCAGAAAGACGGGTAGCGCCCTGGGAGAAAACGCCCTATCCCCTGGACCGGGGGCCTTATTGGGATCACGCTGACAGACCGGGCAGTCAAGCACGCATAGTATGGGGCATTGGCCAATCGACACCTGGGCCGGTGTCGCAGGCCAGAGACCAGGGAGACCATGATTCCGATCAAGCCATCCGAGATCACGCCTGAGCCCGTCTACAGGACACGGCGCCAGTTCCTCCAGGAGGTGGGAGGGCTGGCCCTCAGCTCGCTGCTTCTCGCAGCCTGCGGCGCACGGCCGGCCGCGCGGGAGGAAGCCACTCCGGCTGCTGCCACTGCCACCCCCGGCAGCGCGCCTGCCGGTACGGTTCCGCCCGGCCCGGCGCCGGCGACCCTGCCTGCGCTGCAGGGAAGCGCCGACGAGCGGGGGACGCCGCTGACGTCGCTGGAGTCCGTCGCCAACTACTGCAACTTTTACGAGTTCACCACGTCGAAAAAGGGCGTCACCGACCTGGCCCGCGGCTTTGCCACCTCGCCCTGGACGGTCGAGGTAGGGGGACTCGCCGGCAAGCCAAGGACCTTTGGCATCGACGAGCTGCTGCGGTTTCCGCAGGAGGAGCGGATCTATCGCATGCGCTGCGTGGAGACCTGGTCGATGGTGATCCCGTGGGTCGGCTTCCCCCTGGCACACCTGCTGGCGCAGGTCGAGCCCCTGCCGCAGGCCAAGTACGTGCGCTTTGAGACGCTGCTCGATCCCGAGCAGATGCCGGGCCAGAAGAGCCAGGGCTTCCCCTGGCCCTACGTGGAAGGGCTGCGGCTGGACGAGGCGATGAACGACCTCACCCTCATGGCGACCGGGCTGTACGGCAAGGCGCTGCCCCCGCAGAACGGCGCGCCGCTGCGGCTGGTCGTGCCCTGGAAGTATGGCTTCAAGTCCATCAAGTCGGTCGTCCGGATTGACCTGGTGGAGGAACAGCCCATGTCTCTCTGGGAGGCGGTGGCACCACAGGAGTACGGCTTCTGGGCCAACGTCAACCCGGACGTGCCCCACCGCCGCTGGTCGCAGGCGACCGAGCAGCGTGTCGGCGAGTCGGAGCGCGTCCCGACGCTGCACTTCAACGGCTATGCGGACGAGGTGGCGTCCATGTACCTGCCGGCCGACCGGCGGGAGTGGTACTACTAGGCGAGGTCCGGTACGGGCTTGCCGGCCCCCTCGACGAGCATGCGATAGGTCTTTTCGATGCGGTCCCAGTGGCCCTCGCGGTCGAGGGACCAGAAGCGGCCGATGACCGTCGCCAGGGTTCCGGTGCCCAGCCGCTCCGCCTCGCGCTCGACCTGCTCGATGTAGATGGCACCACTCTCCGGCCGCTCGCCGCGGCGCCCCAGCATGCCGTGCATGTAGACCTCGGGGACGCCCTCGCGCCGCGCCATCTCCATGAGTGCCAGCAGGTGATCTACCGAGCCATGGGAGCTGTAGAAGGAAACGATGCCCAGCAGGTGCAGGCGTGTGCCTGCCTGCCTGGCACCCTGCATCGCCCACCGAAACGCCTCGTTCTCGAAGAAGGAGCCGTCCTCCAGCGCCTGCTGAATCCGCACCCGGTCGGCCGGCACAACACGGCCGGCGCCGATGTGCAGGTGCCCGGCCTCCGAGTTGCCTACCGTCCCCTCAGGCATGCCCACCGCCCGGCCGGACGCCCGCAGCCGGGTGGCAGGCCATTCCGCCTGTAGGGCATCCAGCACCGGGGTCGACGCTTGAGCGATGAGATCGCCGCGGCCTCCGTCGCCGAGGCCCCAGCCGTCGAGGATCAGCAGCAGGACCCGTCCCCCACCCTTCTCCCTTCCGGCGAGAGGCGGGACGAGGAGGCTCGTGCCGGTCATCGACGAGGGCTGGGGGAGTCCCAGCAGCTGGAGGATGGTGGGAGCCACGTCGGTCAGTGCGCCGCCGTCGCGCAGCCGGGCGCCCTTGCCCAGGACCGGGTCGATGAGGACCAGGGGAACGGGGCTATCGGTGTGGCCGGTGTCGACGGCGCCGTCGGGGTAGTACCAGCGCTCCACCGTGCCATGGTCGGCGGTGACGAGGATGGCCATCCCCGCCGCCATTGCGGCCTCCACGATGCGCCCCGCCTGGGCGTCGACCGTCTCGACCGCTGTGCGGATGGCGTCCCGGTTCTCGATGTGGCCGATGACGTCCACGTTGCAGAGATTCACCGTCACCAGGGCATGCTCCCGGCTGCGGATCGCCTCGACGGCTGCGCCGGCGACGGCCGCCGCGCTCATCTGCGGCGGCATCTCGGCGTGGGAAGCGGGTCGCGGGGAGGGGACGATGATGCGCTCCTCGCCGGGAAAGGCGTCCTGCGACTTGCCGTTGAGAAAAAAGCTGACGTGGATCGCCTTCTCCGACTCGCACACCTTCGCCTGGGAGAAGCCGGCGCGGCTGACCACCTCGCCCAGCGTGCCTTCCAGGCGCTCGAGCGGCGGGAACGCCACGCGCACATCCAGATCGGGGTGGTACTCGATCATGGTCGCGAAGCGGACCGTCCCGGGGCTGCGCGGAAAGGCGGAGAAGGTGGGGTCGACAAAGGCCGACGTCAGCTCGACCTCCCGCTCACCGCGGATGTCGTAAAAGATCACATAGTCGCCGTCCCGGATGGAGCCCACCGGCCGGCCCTGCCCGTCTACGCGGACGAGCGGCTCCAGGGCCTCGTCCTCCTCGCCGGCGCGATAGGCAGCCCGCACCGCCTCTGCCATGGGGTATCTGCTTGCCAAGATTCTCCTCCCGCATCACCTGGTGTGGACTGTCGAGAACCTGTCATTCCGAGGGAGCGCAGCGACCGAGGAATCTCGGATCTCACCCGAAACGCTGCGAAATTGCATGCGTCGCCGCGCTCAGCCTGGCAGGTCTCGTGCCTTGAGGACAGCCCTCTGCCGAACGAATCCTACGGCGCGACGTGAAAGCCGCACGCGGCAAATAGCTCGATCGTCTCCTCGAGCACGGGAAACCACTGCCCCGCCTTGCGCGAGATGTGCTCGGTCCAGCCGTAATTCTCGAACGTAAAGGTGTCCTCGCGCCCATCCTCCAGCGGGATCCGGTACCGGGCCTTGCGGTAATAGTCCTGCGCCAGGTAGCCCTCGTCCATGACCTGCATGGCGTGCTGGATCTGCTCCTCGGTCAAGTCGGGGTAGCGGTCCTCAAAAAGGGTGAACTCGAGCGGATAGCGCGGCCGGGTGGGTGGATTCTCGGCGGGATAGCCCATCGCCAGCTGGACGACGGGAAAGACGCGCGGGGGGAGATGGTACGCCTTGATGATCTTGGCCGCCTGGTACGGCGCATTGCCGAGGAAACAGCTCCCCATACCGAGGCTCTCGGCGGCCACGACCATGTTCTCGGCCACGTAGGCCGCGTCCTGGATGCCGAACAGCAGCAGCGACAGGTCATTCTCGACCATCTTCCAGCCGCGGTGCGCCATCACCAGCTCGTGCCGGTGCGAGTCGACGCAGATGGTAAAGAGCAGCGGTGCCTTGAAGGGGTTGCGTTTCTGGTTGCGCGAGAGGAGCAGGCTGCACAACTGGTAGGCAAAGGGCGCCTGCTGGCCTGCGCGCACCAGCTCGGCGAGCACGTCGTCGGGCACGGGGTCGGTCTTGTACTTGCGGATCGACTTGCGGGCCATCATGGCCTCGATCACCGGATTGCTCATGGGTGTGTCTCCTTTCTTTCTTCCTGGCCGGGTATGGAAACCCGGCCTACAAAGCCGCCGCGGGCTGCAGGGGCTGTCCCAATGCTGTCATTCCGAGGGAGCGCAGCAGTAGGGCGGGTCTCCAACCCGCCGCCCCCCCCCGCCCCTACCCCTCAATCTCCTGCCCGTCGTCGCCGGCGAAGCGGAGCGAGACTGAGTTGATGCAATAGCGCAGCCCGGTCGGGCGCGGCCCATCGTCAAAGACGTGGCCCAGGTGCGCGCCGCAGCGGTCGCAGACGACCTCCGTGCGAACCATGCCGTGGCTGATATCCCTCTCCGTCTCGACCTTTTCCTCGGCGATGGGGGCGTAGAAGCTGGGCCAGCCGCAGCCCGCGTCGAACTTGGTCTCGGAGCGAAAGAGCTCGTTGCCACAGGCGGCGCAGCGATAGATACCCGGCCGGTCGATGTGGTACAGCTTGCCGCTGAAGGGGCGCTCGGTGCCCTTTTGACGCGCGACCCGGTACTGCTCAGGCGTGAGCTGCGCGCGCCACTCGGCATCGGTCCTGACCACCTTGTCGCCGGCGCCCAAGGCGTGGAAGAGGAAGGCCCACAGGTCGGCGGTCTCCTCGATCAGCTTGGCGGTGGGCTTGCCCACGCCGTGGCCCGCCTTGGTGTCTATGCGGATCAGGACAGGGGCCGGTCCGGCCTGGGCCGCCTGGAGGGCAGCGGCAAACTTGAAGCTGTGCGCCGGGAACACCCGGTCGTCGTGGTCGCCGGTGGCGATCAGCGTGGGCGGGTAGGACGTCCCCGGGCGGACGTTGTGGTAGGGCGAGTAGGCCAGCAACGCCTTGAAATGCTCGGGGTCGTCGGGTGAGCCGTAGTCGGAGGTCCATGCCCAGCCGATCGTCCACTTGTGGAAGCGGAGCATGTCCAGGACGCCGACCACCGGCAGGCAGGCGCCGAAGAGGTCGGGGCGCTGGGTGAGGCAGGCGCCGATCAGCAGGCCGCCGTTGCTCCGGCCGCCGATCGCCAGCCGGGGTGTGCGGGTGTAGCGCTTGTCGATCAGCCACTCGGCAGCGGCAACAAAGTCGTCAAAGACGTTCTGCTTGGTGAGGACCATCCCGCCCTCGTGCCACGATTTGCCATACTCGCTGCCGCCGCGCAGGTTGGCGACGGCATAGAGGCCGCCCATCTCCATCCAGACGAGCGCCGGGACGGAGAGCGCCGGGGTGACGGGGATGTTGAAGCCGCCGTAGCCGTAGAGGTAGGCCGGGTTCTTGCCGTTGCGTGCCAGGCCCCGCTTGTGGCTCAGGAACATCGGGATGCGCGTGCCGTCCTTGCTCCGGATAAAGACCTGCTCCGTCACATACTCCGCCGGATCAAATCCGACCTTGGGTGAGCGGAAGAGGGTGCTTTGGCCGGTCGCGACGTCATAGCGGTAGACGGTGAAGGGTGTGGTAAAGCCTGTGAAGCGGAAAAACGTCTCCGGGTCATCCTGGCGCCCCCCAAAGCCCTCAACGGTGCCGATGCCCGGCAGGTCGACCGTGCGCCGGCGCCGGCCTCCCTTGTCCAGGACCTGGACCTCGCCGTGGGCGTCGTGCAGGTAGAGCGCCACCAGGTGACCGCCGACGAGGGTGACCTGCTGCAGGGCGTCGGCCGTCTCGGGCACGGTCTCTTTCCAGAAAGAGCGATCGGGCTGCGTGACGTCGACGGCGATCAGCCGCGACATCGGGGCATCGAAATCCGTCAGGAAGTAAAAGATCGGCCCGTCGTTGCCGGCGAACTGGTAGCTCGCGTCGAACTGGTCGAGCAGCTCCACCACGGACGCGCCGGGCGTGCCGAGGTCCTGGAAAAAGACCGCGTTCTCCGGGTGGGTCCCTTTCCAGACGTGGATGACGAGGTAGCGGCCGTCCTCCGTCACATCGCCGCCAAAGCCCCACTCCGCCTGGTCGGGCCGCTCGTAGACCAGGCGGTCGGCCGACTGCGGCGTGCCGAGCCGGTGGTAGCAGAGCTTCTGGTGAAAGTTGGCACCCTTGTAGGCTGCGCCCTCGGCCGGCTCGTCGTAGCGGCTGTAGTAGAACCCCGCGCCGTCGGGCGTCCAGGAGGCGCCGGAAAACTTGACCCACTGAAGGAGGTCGGGCAGGTCGCGGCCCGTCTCTACCTCCCGCACGCGCCACTCCTGCCAGTCGGAGCCGGATGCGGAGAGGCCGTAGGCCAGGAGGTGCCCATCGTCGCTGACGGCGTACCCGGTGAGGGCCACCGTCCCGTCGGCCGAGAGGGCGTTCGGGTCGAGGAGAACGGCAGGCTCACCCTGCAGCGAGCCCACCCAGTAGAGGACATCCTGGTTCTGGAGGCCGTCGTTGCGGGTGAAGAAGTAGCGCCCACCCCGCTTGAAAGGGACGCCAAAACGCTCATAGTCCCACAGCTTGGTGAGGCGCTTCCGCAGCCTCTCGCGCACCGGGATGCCGTCGAGGAAGCGGGAGGTCAGCTCGTTCTGCGCCTCGACCCAGGACCGGGTCTCGGGAGAATCGAGCTCCTCCAGCCAGCGGTAGGGGTCGGGCACGTCGACGCCGTGCAGCCGGTCGACGACGTTCTCGCGGCGGGCGGCGGGGTAGCGCAGCGGCTTGTTCTTCATGGTTCGCACCTATCCCAGGGCTACGTCGAGGGTCATCATCGTGGCAAAGCCGAGCATGGCGCCGATGGTGGCAACGTCGGTGACGCTCTGCAGCTGCGACTCGGGGATAAGCTCTTCGACGACGACGTAGATCATGGCGCCGGCGGCAAAGGCAAGGGCGTAAGGCAGCAGCGGCTGGATCGCCAACACCAGCGCCGCGCCGATGACGCCCGCGATCGGCTCGACCATGCCGGAGAGCTGACCGTACCAAAAACTCTTGAGGCGGGAGACTCCCTCCCTGCGCAGGGGGATGGAGACGGCCGCCCCTTCGGGCATGTTCTGGAGACCGATGCCGATGGCGAGGGCAACCGCGCCTGCCAGCGAGGCGGAGGGAAGTCCGGCCGCGGCCGCGCCAAAGGCCACACCGACCGCCAGGCCCTCCGGGATGTTGTGCATGGTAATCGCCAGGACGAGAAGGATGCTCCGGCGCCAGGAGGTGTGAATGCCTTCCGGTTCGTTGCCCGGCAGTCCGAGGTGCAGGTGGGGCAGCACCGTGTCTACGCCCCACAGGAAAGCACCGCCCAGCAGGAAGCCAACGGTGGCCGGCAGCCAAGGAGGGATCCCCTGGCCCTCGGCCATCTCGATGGCCGGCGCGAGCAGCGACCAAAAGCTGGCGGCGATCATGACGCCTGCGGCGAAGCCGAGCATGGCGTCGAGCACCTGGCGGTTGAGCGTCTTGAAGAAAAAGACCGTGGCAGAGCCGAGGGCAGTGACAAACCAGGTGAAGCAGGTCGCGATGAGTGCTTGCAGCACCGGGTTGAGCTGGGTGAACCAGTCCATGTCGCCTGTTCCTCCTCAGAATCTGGGTGCCCGGCAGGCTACCTGCCGGCGTGTGCGGCTGCGTGGGGGATTATACCGCGGCGCAAGGCCGGAGCCAAGCACGGGGCCCGGTACGACAGGTCTCCATCCGACCCTGTTTCCGGCCGGTCTCCTAGTAGCGCTGTTCCCGGCCCGCCTCCCGACCGGCCGGCGCCGCGCCGTCGGTGCGCTGCACCTAGGTCTCCACCCGACCTCAAAGGTCTGCGAGACCTGTCAGGTCTCGTCGGTCTCCAGGACCTGTCAGCTCTCACCCCTGAGGGCTTGCGGCTGATCTTCCCCGCTTCGCCCTTCTGGTCATGGACAACCCAGGGTGGCGGCTCATGCTGCAGCGCGAGGGCCGGCGGGGACGTGCGCGTGCGCCACGACCCGGGCACAGCCTCCAGGGCCTGTGCGCCCGGCCTGACGCCGGGCAGCATCCGTGGCATACTCCCAGTCAGTACCAGGCACGATGGGAGGTGTGTCATGAACCGTAGACTATCCCTCGGTCTCTTGTCTCTCTCACTCGTGATCGCGGCCATGGCCGCGGGTGCGGCTCCGGCCGCTGCCCAATCAGGCAACAGCGGTGCGGACCGGCTCCTGTCCATTATGGAGGGCTACGACGCTTATGTTGAGGTATGCTACAACAGCGCCGCCCAGGAGTTCCTGGTCGTATGGTTGGACTTCGATCGTGGCCTCTACATCCAGCGCTACGACTGGCGGGGCAACCCCATGGGAGACAACTTGCTTATCAACGACTCGGGCAGCACGTACTGGCCCGCCGTCGCCTATTCCCCCGGCGCAGGCAGCTACCTGTTGGTGTGGGGGCGCGACCCGGACGACGGCACGGACGACAATATCTATGGCCAGCGCCTCTCTGCCGACGGCAGCCCCCTGGGTCCAGTCCTGGTGCTCGACCAGAGCGCCGGAGGGCAGTACGTCCCGGATGTAGCCACCGATGGGGACGATTTTGTCGTCGTATGGCAGGGGTGGGATGGCGACGTCGATGCCATATTCGCCCGCCGGGTGACGGGCGGCGGAGCCGTCGACCCCACGACCTGGTCCGTCGCCCGCGGCGGCGGCGCCCACCGGAGCAACCCTGACATCGCCCACGACGACACATCCGGAGAATACCTGGTCGTCTTCAGTTACTCCCAGGTAGACACGGCCGAGATCCACGCCCGCCGCTTGGCACCGGACGGCAGCCCGCCCGGTGCCGAATACAGCGTGGCCGCACATCCTGATGCCATCGGTTCTCACTTGGCCGCGACGCCCTGGGACGGGACCGGGGGGTACCTCGTCGTGTGGCAGGACTCCAGGAACGGCTCGGCAGACATCTACGGCCGCGTCGTGTTGGCCGGGGGCGACGGCCTGTTCGACGGCGACGACTTTGCCATCACCGACCTGGTCGACAGCGACCAGGTGGGGGCCGCCGTCGCCCTCTCGCCCTCTACTGGAAACCTGCTGGTGACTTGGTCGGACAGCCGGGCGGATGCCACCAGCGCGAGCGACATCTACGGCCAACGCCTGGCCGCCGACGCCGGGCTGGAGGGAAGCAATTTTCCCGTAAGTGCGGCCTACGGCGAGCAGGGCAACTGCGCCGTCGCCTCCGGCCAGTCGGCCGATGCCTACTTGGTCGTGTGGGCGGATTTCCGGACCTACGGCGACATCTATGGCCAGCGGGTGGCCGGCAGCGGCTCGCTCTTGTGGTACGAGTTTGCCGTCTCGGCCCAGCCGGGCGCCCAGGCGGCGCCGGCCGTCGCCTACGATCCCGACGGGGGGCAGTACCTGGCCGTGTGGCAGGATCAGGTCGACGGCCACTGGGCCATCCACGGCCAGCGCCTCTCGGCTGATGGCTTTCCTCTCGAAACGCCGTGGCCCATCGAGTCCGACGGCCACGACAACGTCCAGCCGGTAGTGGCCTATTCCGGCAGCGAGCAGGTGTTTGTCGTCGTCTGGGCCGACGAGGACCTCGATCACCTCGAGGGCCGCCAGGTGCCTGCCGCCGGTTGGGCCACGGTTCCCTTTTCCGTGCCCGACAGCGCGGGCGGCCGCCACCCCGACCTGGCCTACGACGAACCCGAGAATCTATTCCTGCTGGCCTGGGATGACGGCGCCGACGTCTATGCCCACATCCTGGCTGGCGACGGCTCGCCTGATACCGGCGACAGCACCCTGGTGGCCAACGGCGAGGGCCTGCAGCTCTATCCATGTGCTGTCTCGGACCCCGACGCCTTCAAGTTCCTGGTCGTCTACCAGACCGACCTGGGCGGCGGCCAGGTGCGCCTCCAGGGCCAACATCTCCTCTATTCGGGCAACCTGTGGGAGCCGTCCTTTCCCGTCGCCGGCGGCGACGGGGTCGACCGCTTCCATCCGGCCGTCACCTACAACGGAGACGCGGGCCAGTACCTAGTCGTCTACGAGTACCAGTTGGCTTCCGAGGACTTGGACATCCGCGGCCAACTGATGAGCTATGATGTGCCGGATGGCCCCGAGCTGGTCATCCGCAACCAGCCGGCCGGCGCCGACCAGCTCGGGCCGGATGTCGAGTACTCCCCAGAGTCCAGCCGGTACTACGTCGTATGGGCCGAGGACCAGGGCTCCGGCGACGGCTACGACCTGTACGGCCAGTGGCTCGACTATGCCGGTAACCCCCTCAGCGAGCTTCTGCCCGTCTTCCGCTACAGCGGCGACCAGACGGCTCCCCGCCTCGCCTACGATATGATCAACCTCCAGGGACTGGTGGTCTGGGCCGACACGCGGCGCGGCCCCGAGGGAGACGTCTACGCCCGCCTCGGCGCGCTGGACCTGGAGCCGCCGGTGGCCCTCTTCACCCGCGATCCCGCCGTCGGCAAAGAGGGTGACATCTTCGTCTTCAACGCCTGGCCCAGCCACGACAACATGACGCCGCCCGGCGCCATTGCCGTGCGGTGGGACTGGACCAGCGACGGAAACTGGGACACGTCGTGGACCTTCGACAAGCACGCGGTGCGCGTCGTGTCCGTCGCCGGCACCTACAACGTGACCCTCCAGGTGCGCGACCTCATGAACCTACTCGACGACGTCACACTGCCAGTTCTGGTCCTGCCCGACAACCCCAATACGCCTCCGGCCGCCGTCCTGGCAGTGGATTCGCTCGTCGGCCTCGCCGGCACCACCTTCCACTTTGATGCCTCCGGCTCGACCGACAACGAGACCCCACCCGCTGACCTGCTGTTCCGCTGGGACTGGGAAAACGACGGCGTCTTTGACACCGACTGGAGCGGCATCAAGGTCAGGAACTACGTCTTTACCGACGCCGGCCTCCACTCCGTTCGCGTCGAGGTCAAGGATGCCGGCGGGCTCACGGACGCGGCGGTGCGCGTCGTCCTGGTGCTGCCCGGCGCTGCCGTCAGCCTGGAGGTTACGCCCGCCTCTGCCGCCCTCTACGCCGGCGACACGCTCCAGTACCACGCCACCGCGTGGGGCTCGTACGGCAACCAGGCGAACAACCCCGCCACGACCTGGTCCCTGGCCGGCGCGCTGGCCGGCCAGATCGACGAGTCCGGCCTCTTCACCGCCGGTTTCGTGGCCGGTATCTACCCGGACGAGGTCATGGCCGCCAGCGGCAGTGCCACCGACACGGCAACCGTCACGATCGTGTACCCCTACCGGCTTTTCGTGCCGTTGGTCTCTCGGTGACAGCCCTGCGGGCCGCGCGCTGATCGCGCGGGGTCTGTGGTGGCTTGTCTCCCGACAATCGACCAGAATAGATGAGGCTGTCCAAGAACTGTCATTCCGAAGGAGCGCAGCGACCGAGGCACGCCCTGAGGTACGAAGGGAATCTCTGATTTCGCACAGAACGAATCGACACGAGATGCTTCGCTGCGTTCAGCATGACACTTCTCTGCTTTCTGTGCGCCCGCGCCTCAAGGGTCCGGCGCCCCCACTTGACGCCGGGCAGCATCCGTGGCATACTTTCGGTCAGTACCTGACACGATGGGAGGTGCGTCATGAAGGGTAGACTATCCCTCGGTCTCTTCTCTCTCGCACTCGTGATCGCGGCCATGGCCGCGGGTGCGGCTCCGGCCTCCGCCCAATCGGGCGGTACCGGGGGAGACATGCTCCTCTCCACCATGGAAGGCTTTGACGAACAGGCCGCCGTCACCTACAACGGCAACGACCAGGAGTTCCTGGTCGTGTGGGTCCACTCTGGCGATCTCTACGCCCAGCGCTACGATTGGCAGGGCACTCCCCTGGGAGAGAATCTCCTTATCGACGATTCGGGCAACGCGCACTGGCCCGCCGTCGCCTACGCCCCCGGAGCCGGCTGCTACCTGGTGACTTGGACCTACCTCCAGCCTGCCAAGGGGTCCTACGACATCTACGCCCGGCGCCTGGACGCCGCCGGCGTCCCGCTCGGCCCCGCCCTCATCCTCGACGAGAGCCCGGAGGACCAGCTATTCCCCGACGTGGCCAGCGACGACGCCGACTTTGTGGTCGTCTGGGAGGGTCGTGACGGCGACGCCGATGCCATCTTCGCCCGCCGGGTGACCGGCGGCGGAGCCATCGACCCGGTGACTTGGTCCGTCGCCAGCGGCGGCGGCATCTTCCGCCGTAGCCCGGCCATCGCCTACGACGACACGTCCGGCGAATACCTGGTCGTCTTTGGCTACTCGCAGGTGGACACGGCCGAGATCCACGCTCGCCGCCTGGCACCCGACGGCAGCCCGCCTGGTGCCGAATACACCGTCGCCGTCCGGCCCGACGCCTACAACCCAGACGTGGCCGCCACACCGTGGGGTGGGGGCGGCGGCTATGTCGTCGCCTGGGAGGATAGCCGGAGTGGCTCGGCGGGCATCTACGGCCGCGTAGTCCTGGCCGGGGGCGACGACCTGTTCGCCGGCGCCGACTTTGCCATCGCCGATGTGGCCGGCAGCGAGCAGTGGGGGGCCTCCATCGCCCGCGCACCCAGCACCGACAAGTTCCTGGTGACTTTCTCTGACCAGCGGGCTGATGCCGTCAGTGCGACGGACATCTATGCCCAGCGCCTGGATGCCGGCGCCGGCCTGGAGGGGGCCAATTTCCCCGTCAGTGCGGCCTGCGGCGACCAGTACTCGCCCGCCGTGGCCTCGGGCCAGTCGGGCGACGCCTACCTGGTCCTGTGGCACGATTACCGCACCCCAGTGGGCGACCTCTATGGCCAGCGGGTGGCCGGCGACGGCTCGCTCTTGTGGTACGAGTTTGCCGTCTCGGCCCAGCCGGGCGCCCAGTCGGCGCCGGCCGTCGCCTTTGATCTCGATTCGGGGCAGTACCTGGCCGTGTGGCAGGATCAGGTCGACGGCCACTGGGCCATCCACGGCCAGCGCCTTTCAGCCGACGGACGGCCGTTGGAATACCCATGGGCCATCGAGGCGGACGGCCACGACAATGTGCAGCCGGCAGTAGCCTATGGCAGCAACCACCACCTCTTCGCCGTCGTCTGGGTTGACGAGGACCTCGACCAGGTAGAGGGCCGCCAGGTGCCCCCCGCGGGCATCGTTACCTGGCAATTCTCGGTGCCCGACAGTGGCGGAGGCCGCCACCCCAGCCTGGCCTACGACCACAACAGCGAGCACTTCCTCGTGGCCTGGGACGACGGCGCCGACGTCTACGCCCACCCCCTGGACGGCTTTGGCTTCCCCTACGCCGGCGACAACACCCTCGTGGCCGGCGGCGAGGGTGTGCAGAGCTACCCGTCCGTCGTCTTCAACACCGATGCATTCGAGTTCATGGTTGCCTACCAGTCCGACTGGGGCGGGGGTGTGCGCCTGTACGGCCAGCACCTCAACCAGGCCGGCGACCTCTCGGGACCGGCCTTTCCCATCGTCGGCGGCGACGGGGTCGACCGCTTCCATCCGGCCGTCACCTACAACGGAGACGCGGGCCAGTACCTAGTCGTCTACGAGTACCAGTTGGCTTCCGAGGACTTGGACATCCGCGGCCAACTGATGAGCTATGATGTGCCGGATGGCCCCGAGCTGGTCATCCGCAACCAGCCGGCCGGCGCCGACCAGCTCGGGCCGGATGTCGAGTACTCCCCAGAGTCCAGCCGGTACTACGTCGTATGGGCCGAGGACCAGGGCTCCGGCGACGGCTACGACCTGTACGGCCAGTGGCTCGACTATGCCGGTAACCCCCTCAGCGAGCTTCTGCCCGTCTTCCGCTACAGCGGCGACCAGACGGCTCCCCGCCTCGCCTACGATATGATCAACCTCCAGGGACTGGTGGTCTGGGCCGACACGCGGCGCGGCCCCGAGGGAGACGTCTACGCCCGCCTCGGCGCGCTGGACCTGGAGCCGCCGGTGGCCCTCTTCACCCGCGATCCCGCCGTCGGCAAAGAGGGTGACATCTTCGTCTTCAACGCCTGGCCCAGCCACGACAACATGACGCCGCCCGGCGCCATTGCCGTGCGGTGGGACTGGACCAGCGACGGAAACTGGGACACGTCGTGGACCTTCGACAAGCACGCGGTGCGCGTCGTGTCCGTCGCCGGCACCTACAACGTGACCCTCCAGGTGCGCGACCTCATGAACCTACTCGACGACGTCACACTGCCAGTTCTGGTCCTGCCCGACAACCCCAATACGCCTCCGGCCGCCGTCCTGGCAGTGGATTCGCTCGTCGGCCTCGCCGGCACCACCTTCCACTTTGATGCCTCCGGCTCGACCGACAACGAGACCCCACCCGCTGACCTGCTGTTCCGCTGGGACTGGGAAAACGACGGCGTCTTTGACACCGACTGGAGCGGCATCAAGGTCAGGAACTACGTCTTTACCGACGCCGGCCTCCACTCCGTTCGCGTCGAGGTCAAGGATGCCGGCGGGCTCACGGACGCGGCGGTGCGCGTCGTCCTGGTGCTGCCCGGCGCTGCCGTCAGCCTGGAGGTTACGCCCGCCTCTGCCACCCTCTCCCCCGGAGGCACGCTCCAGTACCGCGCCACCGCATGGGACTCGTACGGCAACCAGATGAACAACCCGGTCACGACCTGGTCCCTGGCTGGCGCGCTCGCCGGCCAGATCGACGAATCCGGCCTCTTCACCGCCGGTTTCGTGGCTGGCACCTACCCGGACGAGGTCATGGCCGCCAGCGGCAGCGCCAGCGACACGGCAACCGTCACGATCGTGTACCCCTGCCGGGTCTTCGTGCCGTTGGTCTCTCGGTGACGGGCCTGTGGTGGCTTGCCTCCCGCAATAGACCACAATAGATGGGGCTGTCCAAGAACTGTCATTCCGAGGGAGCGCAGCGACCGAGGCACGCCCTGAGGTACGAAGGGATTCTCTGATTTCGCACAGAACGAATCGACACGAGATGCTTCGCTGCGCTCAGCATGGCAGGTCTCGTGCTTTTTGGACAGCCCCGTCTCGTAGGTCTCGCCGTCGGTGCGCTGCACCTGGCAAGCTGGCAAAGCAGCGCCCTTCGCGCCCAGCCGCCGAGGTCTGTGTTGGCAGCAGCGCCCGATCGTGGTACAATCGCCCGAGCGCTGCACACCGGTTCTGCAGACCGGAGCGAAGCCGGCAGTTGCCGGCTTTGGAGCCATGGACGCGCTCCTGGTGCGATCGCCTCGGCGTGCCGAGCAGCCCGGCCTGACCATGGGGAAAGGGTAAGCCTCATGAAGCTACTCTACGCAAGGACTTCCTCTCGGATCGGCCTGCTTGCCCTTCTCTCTTGCCTGCTCTCTTCGCTCCTCGTCGTCCGGCCGAGCACGGTACGGGCCGCCGAGTCTGGCGACATGGTTTGGGTGCTGACCGAGACCGTGGCGAATCCGTCGAACGCCCAGACAGAGTTCTACGGCGGAGGAGGAAACCCGGTCTACTTCGGGGAGGAGCGGTTTGACGGCAAGTTCACCAAGTACACCGTGTCCGAGAGCGGCCTGGGCATCCAGGATCGAGAGGTGGACCATGGGTACGAGTACCACAACGTCAGCGTCTCGGCCGCCCTCCAGGAGCCGCCGGCCGAGATGGTCCCGGGGCAGACCATCGAGCTGACCGCGACCTTTGCCCACAGCGGCAGCGTCAGTGCCGGCGGCCTGGGGATCGGGGTTCTCTTCTGGTACAGCGGCAAGGGGCTGCAAATGCAACCGGCCGAGCCGTTCCGCTACGCCCCATGGGATTCGGGCTTCGACGGCACCTCCTCTGTCACCTACACCTCCGTAATCCCGTGGGCCGCAGGCGGCGAAGAGCTGGAGATATACGCCTCCTTCTGGAACGCAGAGCCGTGCCTTGTCATCTGGAGGTACGAGGCCAGGCCGGCTGGCGGCGCGGCCGCGAGCCCGGAGCCGGAACAGGCGGACGACGGCGAAGAGCCGCCCCTGGAAGCCGAGCCCCGCAGGCCAGTGATCGTCCTGCCCGGCATCTACGGCTCCTACGTAGCCTCGGTCTGGAGCGAAGGCACTTGGCTCTACGGCCGGGGCATAGCGCCGGAGCTGCTCACGATCGATCCCTTGGCCCACTCCTACGACGACCTCATCCAGACGCTCAAGAACGCGGGCTATGTGGAGGGCCAGGACCTCTTCGTCGGCGCGTACGATTGGCGCATGCCGCCCGGACCGGTCGACGGCGCGGTTGATGGGGTGATCGAGGGCTTGTCGGGGGTGTCCATCACGGACGACGTCTATGAGTATGGCATCGACTACCTGGGCTACTATCTGGAGCAGGCGGCCGAAAGCTGGCGACAGAACCACGATGGCGAGGCCTTGGACTCGGTAGACATCATCTCGCACAGCACCGGCGGCCTGGTCGCGCGGGTGTACATCCAGGGCACCGCCTACGGCAAGCATTACCGGTCGTCCGACGGCACAGCGGTAGCGCTGCCGAGGGTGAACAACCTGATCATGGTGGCCGTGCCAAACCGGGGGGCCACCCTGCCCTGGCAGGCCATGCACAACAACTTTAAGCGGGACGTCGCCTCCAAGCTGGTGATGAGCAAGATCATCGCGCGCAGCTACTTCAAGGTGCAGAGGGGCTTCACAATCGGCGGCCCGCCTCTGCCCATCACACCCGAGTCGGTTCGCGATCCTGCTACGGGTCTCCTCGACCCCGTCAAGTTCATCCGCCTCTATTGCCCCACTTTTCGCAGCCTGCTGGCAACCTACCCCTTTCTCGTGAAACAGGACGGCAGGCTGGTCGACGTGAACAATCTGCCGGAAGTCCGCAATGACCTGGTCTTGGACCTCAACAACGGCCTGGACCTGCCCGACCGGCCGGCCCCGGCCGACCCCAGCCCCTTTGCCGGCGCCGTCAACCGCACGACCGTCATGTGGGCCAGGCGCAACGACACGGTCCACCAGATGCGCGAGATGAACAGCGCAGCCGAAAACGCCGTCTTTCCCATGGACGCCCGATTCGAGCAGGACGTAGCAGCCGGCACGACCTGGTACGAGGACATTGTCGAGCCGTTGGGGGGCGATGGAACGGTGCCCAGCCTGTCGGCGGCCGGGCAGTTCGAGGGAGACGGCCGGATCGACCTTGTCGAGGTGCTTCCGGGTGACGGGAGCCACACCGGGCTGATGGCCAACCGCCGGGTGCAGACCCTCGTGCTCGACATCCTTGGGATCGACCTCCAGGGAGTGGAGATCTCGACAGGCCTGGCTAGGACCGACGCCTACGTGGTCGTGGTGATGTCGGATCCGGTAGGCTTGCTCCTGGCCGACGGACAGGGGCGCCGCCTGGGCTGGACGCCGGACACCGGCGCCCTGAGCGAGATCCCCAACAGCCTGTGGTACGGAGAGAGCGAGGGCATCGGCTTTGCCTTCGGCGAGGTGCCTCAACCTCTGCGTGTCGAGCTGGTGGGCCTGGGCGGAGACCACTTTGTCCAGGTAGTGGGAGAGCAGCGAGAGCAGCGGATCGGGCTCCAGGATGACAGCCCATTGGCTGCCGGCGAGCGAAGGATCCTGGAGATCAGGGCAGCCGATGAGCCGGACCCAGGGCCCCTGGCACCCGTCGAGGCGCCCGCACCTGGCAAGCCGGCCACTCCCTGGGTGACCGGCGCGACCATCGCGGCGTCTGCCCTGGCAGCCGGCGCGCTGGCCGTGGTGGGCACCAGGCTCATGAGGAAGCGCCGGGCTCCTGCACGGCAGCCCGGGGCGGTCCGCACCCCGGTGCCGGCGCCGGCGGCCGCCTGCGAGCGATGCGGCAGTGCCGTTCGGCCACAGGGAGGGTTCTGCGGTGCGTGCGGGGCGCCGGTGGCTCCGGCCGGGCCGCAGGCCCAAGATCAGCCCGGCCGGGCAGAGCCGGCAGGGGGCATGCTGACCTGCCCGCACTGCAGCCACCGGGTGAGCGCCGGATCGCGCTTCTGCGGCCTGTGCGGCGGACCGGTGTCCTGCCCCGGGAAGGATGGCGGGCCTTAGTACCACAACCGGAGATGTCATTCTGAGAAGCGAGTGCAGCGAGCGACGAAGAGTCTCGGCCGCATGCGCAGTCGGACTCTCGCAGTTGAGGCGAGATTCTTCGCTCCCTTCGGTCGCTCAGAATGACAGATAGCAGAATGTGAGGTTTTAGTAGAACCCTCGCTGAGAGTTCCGCACTGCAAGGGGCCGGTCACGAGCCAGTGATAGGCGATCCCACAGGCGAGCATTCCCTGAGGGGAACCCGTCCGTGCGCGCAGCATACCTGGCGGAGGGTGCCAAGATGAAACGAGCGCTTCTGATCGCCGCCGTGAGCATCGTCGTGCTGCTGATCCTGGTTGCCCTGTCCGGGCCGCTGCTGACATGGTTGGGGGTGCAGCTGCCGTTCTACATCGTGTTCTCGCCGGGCGAGGTCCGGCTGGTCCGAGCCACGGCGGCTCCGGCCTCCCAGCCTTCTCTCGCGCCCGGGACCCCCATGACCCCTGCCGGCGACGCGATGCCGGTGATCGTCGACACCGACATGGCTCCGGACGACTGGATGGCGATCCTCTATCTCTTGCAGCAGCCTGGCGTGGACGTGAAAGCCATTGCCGTCGCAGGCACGGGCGAGGCCCACTGCGTCCCGGGGGTACAGAACGCACTCGACCTGGCGGCACTGGCCGGACGCGGGGCGATCCCGGTCGCCTGCGGGCGCGAGACCCCGCTGCAAGGCGATCACGCCTTCCCCTCGGACTGGAGAGAGGCGGTGGACGGCATGTTGGGGCTGGCGCTGCCGAGGAGTCCCGAAGCGCCCTACGAGGGATCGGCGGCCGAGCTTCTGGCCGGCGTGGTCGAGCAGTCGCCAGAGAAGGTGCACATCCTCACCCTGGGTCCGCTGACGAACGTGGCGGAGGCGCTGGAGGCCCACCCGGAGCTCGTGGACAACCTCTCGGGGATCACCATCATGGGCGGGGCGGTAAACGTGCCGGGCAACGTCCGGGCGTCGGCGGATGTGGGCAATGACCTGGCCGAGTGGAACGTCTACGTCGATCCGCACGCCCTGGCCGTCGTCCTGGGCTCCGGTGCGCCGGTTACGCTGGTGCCGCTGGATGCGACCGGCGATGTGCCGGTCACATCTGGCTTCTACAAGAGGCTCAAACGCGATCGCGGGACGCCGGCGGCGGAGTTTGTGTACCGCGTGCTGACCCAGCAGGAGGCCAAGATCCGGGCCGGTGGGTATTCCTTCTGGGATCCCTTTGCCGCGGCCGTCGCCGTGGACGGCAGCCTGGCGACGTTCGCAGAGGTGAGGCTGTCGGTAATCGAGGAGGAGGGCCCCGAAAGCGGCCGCACGGCTGCAGGCGATGCCGGGCAGCCGGTGCGAGTGGCGGTGGGCGCCGATGCCGCCGGCTTCGAGACGCTCTTCTTGGACGGGCTCAACGGCCGGTCTCCCTAGGGGGGCGAAAGGCCGGTGCGCGGGGGCTCTCGGCTGCTCGCACGGGGCACTCGTGGCACAGCTCCCGCCCCGCCGCGCGCCAGGTGAAGCGCACCCCGAGGGTGCGCCGCACCGCGAGGCGGACCGCGCCCCGGCGCCGGCTGCTGCCGCCTGGCCCTCAGGGAGACCGCGTGCCGGCGCCCCCCTCCCTCAGTAGCCGCGCATCCCCAGCGGCAGGTAGATGACGTACTCCGTCCCGGCGACTGCTCCGCCGGCCCAGAAGCCGCCCCCCAGCGAGTAGACCCCACCCGTCATCAGTCCGGCGTCCGCCTGGCCGGCGGTGCCGCCCAGGGAATAGACACCTCCCGTCGAAAAGGTCCCACCCCCACCGTCCACCGTGCTCCAGGAAAGGTCATAGCCCCCGCCCGACTGGGCCAGGACGGGGACGGCCACCAGTATCAGCAGGCAGGCGAGGGCCCACCGCGAGGGACCTCTCCGCCCCTCCGCGTCTCCGCGTCTCCGCATCATCTCCCCCTCCTCCCTACCGCGGGTTGACCAGGACCCAGATGAGCCGGCTCCCCTGGGCCGCGTCGAGCCCCTCCATAGCTGTGCCGATGAGGCTGCCGGGCACGTAGCCGGCGCTCCCCAGTGCGGTTGCCTGCCCTCCGGCGCCGGCCACGAGTAGGTCGCCGGCGGCGATGGGGCCTGCCAGCGCGCCGGCCCTGACCTGGGCCTGGCCCAGCACGACGAGCAGCAGGTAGTCACCCGCGGCGACAGGACCTTCCGCCGTGTGGCTTTCGAAGGTGATGCTCGTCTCCACCCGTCCGTCGATCTCGAACTCCTCCACCCGCTCTTCGGCGACGAAGCGGGCGTAGACGACGCCGGCGAGGGCCGTGCCCGGCCCGGCGCGGCGCACCAGCGGCGCGGGGAACTCGCTCTCGCCAAAGGGGGCACCGAGGCCGGCCACAGCGGCGAGGTCGCCGGGCTCCAGCCGCTCGCCGGCCTGTGCGACAACCATCGAGGGGCCGCCGCCGGCGAGGGCGCTGCCGGCGTATATCTTGTCGGGCGTGTAGAACCCCCACTCGTGATCGGCCTGGGTCGTGTTGGCGTACACGCCATCGGTGCCCGCGTTCTGCACGTACACGCCCTTGGTTCCCGCCGAGAGCACATTCACACCGACCTGGCCCGCCGAGTCAATCTGCAGGCCGTCGTAGCCTGCGGAGACGATCCCCACTCCGTCGGAGTCCGCACGCCCGATGTATAGCCCCAGGCCGTGGGCGCCGGCGACCTCAAAGCCATTCTGGGCGGTGCTCGGGTTCGACGCGCTGGGGTTGCCCGCCTCGTGGACGTAGACACCATCCTGGCCCGCATGCTCGACGTTCAGTCCGTTCAGTGTCGCCTCGCCCACCCACACCCCATGGTGGCCGGCCGACGAGACCGAAAGCCCGCTGTACGCCGCCGAGGGCACGTAGATGCCCGCGCCGCCTGCCGATTGCACTGACAGCCCGTCGCCCGTCCCGTTGTTGGTCACCGACACCAGCGCGCCGGTGCTCGACCCAATTGCGCTGAAGGGCAGCGCCAACGAGAGCGCAGCCGGCGCCGCCGTCAGCGCCTGCCGGGGCGAGAGAAGGGTGTACGTGCCGGAGCCGGCCGGGCAGCGCACGGAGACCTCGAGCCAGCGCGCGTCCCCCTGGAACCGGCCCGAGCCAAAGTCAAGCGCCACCGTGAAGAGACCCTCGGCCAGCGACACGTTGGGCTTGGTCAGGGTGCTCCCAACTTGGAGCCCGCCGGAGAGCGCATCCCAGAGGGCAAACTTGAAGTCGCAGGCGCCGGAGTAGGGAGAGTCGCTGCTCCTGAGCTGTCCCTGGTAGGTGAAGCCGGTGCCCAAGGGGCTGCTCGCCGGGGCCTGGGCCATCGACAGACCCCCCATCAGGCTGAGGACTACTGCTGCTGCCACGATGCTTCCGATGAATCGCTTGCCTTTCACGGTTCCCTCCTGTGGTATCGTAGATAGGTACGCCTACAGGGCAGAGCCCGCCGCGCCGGGAGGCGGCAGGCTGAGGTGTGAACCGCATGGGCCACCGCGGCGTGGCCCCCTGTGCCCGCCTTCGCCTTGGGCCCACATCCGGCCGCGAGGCGCGGGCTGCGACGGCCATCATTGTACCACGGCGTGGCGCCATGATCAACCCCGGGGCCTTCCGCCAGATTTCGCACAGACCGAGCCGAAGTCCGAACCGGCAATCGTCTCCCGCGCCCGGCCTGGCTAGGCACCCCATCGGGCGTTCGGAGTGACACGGTGGGACGTCTCGTGGCCTGCAGCGCGCAGGGGCCGTTCCCTCGGCGCCCTTGACATGCCGCCGCTCCGGCGATATACTGCCCTTGACTGCTGGCATGCTCCGGCTCGGCCGGGCACAGCGGGCAGCGCTTCTCAAGAGGTGCACTCGGCAGCGACTGGGCCGAATTCGGGACGAGGATGGCTTTACCCCATGGACCAAGGCGACGGCCCGCCCCAACACCGGCCCGGCCATCGGCTGCCGTCGCAGCCAGCGCGACCACCGGTGCGCCCTGGTCCTTTTACGGGGCCGGGGCGCGGACAAGGGCTGGACGTGTTGAGACGGGAGGCGACGCCCCCCGGTGGGCAGCCCACGATCTCGTGCGTCCACGCCTCGGGACGGAGGGAACATGTCGCGGGAGAGTGCTATGGTCAATGGGGCCCGGGTGATAGCGCTCATTCTGGTCCTGCTGGCGATGGCGGGGCCGTGGACGCTCGACAGCCACGCCGACCAGGAAGACGCGTGCTCTGCTCCCCTCGTGTACCTGGGCAACGGCCGCTGCGCATGCAAAATATCTCTCTGGACATTGATTGGCGTCAGCGTGAGGTGGGGCAACGACTCCCTTTTCTGGTTGCTCCTCCTGCCCGGGCTGCTCCTTCTCAGCACGATCCTGCTCCTCCTCAGCGGGCGCCCTCTTTTCTGGTCTCTTCACCTCGTGGCGTGGGGGCTCGCTCTCACGCTTTCGACGGTCGCCGTGATGGCGTCTTGGTGGGGGCACGGGATGACAACCCTCAGGCTGTGGGGCGCATGGCTCTGCCTGGAGGTGGCTGCCGCCGTGCTGGCAGGCGAGATCGTGAGCGCCAGGCGGTGCCGCGCGCGGGAAGCCAAGCCCGCGTAGGCCCGCCCAGAATCGCTCGGGCGCCGCAAGCTCAAGGTCGCCGTCGTCTTTGTCCACGAGGCGTTCCGCTTCGAGGCCTGGCTGGCAGCGGCGAACAAGCGGGTTCAGGCCGAGTACTGGAGCCTGTTCCGGGAGAGTCGCTGGGACAAGTATCGGGTCGTACCGACCACAAAGGGCGCTGATTCCATCGTCGAGCATATCCTGGCTGCCGATCCAGATTTCGGTGACCCGCACCGCCTGACCGGGCAGATCGAGCGGGAGACCGTCAGGTTCATCGAGGACCTGGAGCGCTTTCTCTCCGAACAGGCAGGCTGACCAGGGGCAAGCCCCTGGCGCCGCCCTTGACAGAAGCCGCCGCCTGGGCTAAGATGCACCCCATGTGGGAGCTCTTGCCACGCCTGCCTCTCTATGCCGCCTTCTACCGGCTGGGCCGGCCGGCCCTGCTGCCCCTCAGCTTGGTCGTGAGTGTCTCGTACCGGTGCAACAGCCGCTGCAAGACCTGCGGCGTGTGGCGCATTCCGAGTGAGGAGCTGACCGCAGCCGAGTGGCGCAATGTCTTTTCCCACCTGGGCCACACCCCATTCTACCTCACCTTCACCGGCGGCGAGCCGTTCCTGCGGGCGGAGCTGGCAGAGATCGTGATCGCCGGCGCGGAGGCCTGCCGGCCGGGCGTCATCACCATCCCGACAAACGGCCTGCTCACGCAGCGCATCGTCGAAGAGACGGAGAGGATCTGTGCGGCAGCGCCCCGCACACAGGTCAGGCTCAACCTCTCGCTCGACGGCGTCGGCACGCAGCACGACGAGATCCGGGGCGTGCCGGGCACCTGGGAGCGCGCCATGGAGACGTGGCGCGGCCTGAAGGAGCTGCAGGCGCGCCGCAAGAACCTCGTGCTCAGCGTCCATACGGTGGTCAGCAAGTTCAACATCGGCCGCATCCGGGAGATTGTGGAGGGACTCCAGTTCCTCGAGCCCGACTCGTACATCACCGAGGTGGCCGAAGAGCGGGTGGAGCTGGGCACGGTCGGCTGGGAGATCACGCCTTCGGCGGCCGAGTACGCCCCGGTCGCGGACTACCTGTCGGCGCGGGCTCGGGCTGTGCCGGCGCGAGGGCTGGCACGCCTTACCCAGGCGCTTCGGGCGCAATACTACCAGCTGGCCCGGCAAGTGCTCGAGCGGCAGGCACAGGCGATCCCGTGCCGGGCGGGCTGGGCGAGCGGCCACATCGCGCCGAACGGGGACGTGTGGTCGTGCTGTGTCCGCGCGGAGCCGGTGGGCAACCTTCGCGACACGGGCTATGACCTGCGGCCGATCTGGGAAGGCAGGGCCGGCAGCATGCGCCGGATTAGGGCGAGCATCGCGGGGCGCGAGTGCGCCTGCCCGATGGCCAATGCGAGCTATGCCAACATGCTTCTCCACCTCCCCACCCTCGCCCGCGCCGCCCGCGATGTGGCAGTCCCTCCGCGGCCCCGCCCCTGAACCCCCGCGGGCCTGCCCGATTCGCCAAATCAAAGCCATTTGCTACGCCTGCCGATGGGTGGTATTATGTCTCGGTCTGCCCTGCAGGCGAACCGTAGAGGTGCATCACTTGGTCCGACGAGTCGCCCTGATCCTGCTTGGTCTGCTGCTGGTCCTGGTTGCCGGTCTGGCCGCGGCCGTCCTTGCCTACCGGCACCCGACGCCGGGGCAGCCTGAGCAGGCGGCGGCCGGGCGGCCGGTGGAGCTGCCCCGCGACGAGGCGGCCCACTTTGGCGCGACGACGGAGTGGTGGTACTACACCGGTTTCTTGACCGGCAAAGACGGCCGGCGCTATGGCTTTGAGCTGGTCTTTTTCAAGGCCTACGTGCCGCCGCAAGTCCGGGTGGGCAAGCTGCTGCCGCTGAGCTGGCTCACCAACCCGGTCTTCTTCGCCCACCTGGCGGTGAGCGACGAGGCGGCGCAGGCGCACCAATTCACCGAGCAGGCGAACTTTCCGCGCTTCTGGACGGCCGGGGCCCGCGAGGACCGCTTTGACGTGTGGAACGGCACCTGGCGCGCCTGGAGCGGAGATAGGCTCCATCACCTCCAGGCGGACTGGGAGGAGGTCGCGCTGCAGCTGGATCTGGAGCCCCGGAAGCCGGCGGCACTGCATGGCGCGGGAGGGTCCGGCGTGATCGACATGGGGCCGGCCGGTACGTCGTACTATTACTCGTACTCAGATATGGCCGGCACGGGGCAGCTCACCCTCGACGGGGTGACCCAGGCAGTGCAGGCGACGGCCTGGATGGACCACCAGTGGGGCAGCTGGCAGTCGATGGGAGCATTTGCGGGCTGGGATTGGCTCAGCCTGCGGTTGGATGACGGCACGCAGGTGATGCTGTTCGACTTCCGCGACGAGGCGGGCAACATCTATCCCGGATCGGCCGGGACGTGGATCGGGGCGGACGGCACGACGGTACACCTCACGGAGGAGCAGTACGACGCGCAGGTGCTCGAGCGGTGGACCAGCCCGACCACCGGAGGCCACTACCCGGTGCGCTGGCACGTCACCGTGCCGCGCTACGGGCTGGACGTCACCGTGGCTGCGACCTTCCCGGAACAGGAGATGCCGATCCGCCTGGGGCCGATCTACTGGGAAGGCAGCGTGAGGGTGGAGGGAACGGTCCAGGGGTTGGGCTTTGTCGAGATGACCGGCTACGCGCCGGCTGCGGTCCATGGCAACGGCTCTCGTTGAGGCGGTGCGCGCCGCCGGAGTCGTGGGCGCCGGCGGTGCCGGCTTTCCCGCGCACGCCAAGCTGGCGGCCCGGGTCGACACGGTGATCGCCAACGGCCTGGAATGCGACCCGCTCCTGCAGTGTGACCAGCGGCTGATGGAGCGCCACGCGGCAGTGGTGGTGCGCGGCGTCCGGCTGGTGATGGAAGCGACGGGGGCCGGCAGGGGTATCTTGGCGCTGAAGGATGCGTACCACGCTGCCTGCGGGGCACTGGAGAGGGCGGTAGGCGCCCGTCAGGGAGGGCAGCCGAAGTCGCCCCAGGCGGGGCTCAGCCTGTGCCGGATGGAGAGCCGCTACCCGGCCGGCGACGAGTTCGTGCTGGTCTACCAGGCGACAGGCCGCCTCGTCCCTGAAACGGGACTGCCCCTGCACGTGGGCTGCGTCGTGCAGAACGTCCAGACGCTCTTCAACATCGCCAGGGCGAGTGAAGGCGCGCCGGTCACACACCGGCTGCTGAGCGTCGCGGGTGCCGTGGCGCGGCCGGTGACGCTGTGGGCGCCGGTCGGCACCCCGATCCGGGACGTGATTGGCTGGGCGGGCGGAATCCGGCCGCCGCGGTGGAGCACACGCACGGCGGATGATTATGCCGTGGTGGTGGGCGGTCCTATGATGGGCCGCCTGGCGCGCGACCTGGACGAGCCGGTCACCAAGACGACCAGCGGGCTGCTGGTGCTGCCCCGCGACAATGCCGTGGTGCGTTCGCTTTCCCGCAGCCGTGCCTCGTGGGTCCGGCGCGGGATCTCGACCTGCGACCAGTGCCGCGACTGCACAGACCTCTGCCCACGCTACCTGCTGGGGCACGACCTGAAACCGCACGAGGTGATGCGGGCGATCAACTATGGATTGCACCGGCCGGCGGCCCAGGTGACGGCAGCCGTGCTCTGCTGCGAGTGCCGGCTGTGCGAGGCGTACGCCTGCCCGCTGGAACTGTCGCCGATGTCGTACTATGTGGCACTCAAGAAAGAGCTGAGGGCGCAGGGCTGGGTGAACGAGGTGCACAAGCGCAGCAACCTGCAGCCCCACCCGATGCGCGACTGCCGGCTGGTGCCGACACACAGGCTGATCGCGCGTCTGGGGCTGGCAGAGTGGGAGGGCCAGGAGTGCCCGCTGGACGAGGCAGCCTATGGCCCGGACAGGGTCTCGATCCCGCTGCAGCAGCACCTGGGCGCGCCGGCCAGGCCGCTGGTGGCGCCGGGGGACCGGGTAGCCCCGGGCGACCCAATCGGCGCCATCCCGGACGACAAGCTGGGCGCGGCGGTGCACGCCTCGATACGCGGGCGGGTCACGGCTGTTCGCGGCGAGCGGATCGAGATCGAGGCGGAGGGGCGATGATCGAGCCGGCAATCGCACTGGTGGAGACCAACAGCATCGCGGCCGGCATCCTGGCCGGTGACGCGATGGTCAAGAAGGCGGTGGTGCAGCTGCTCGAGGCGCGCTCGATCTGCCCCGGGAAGTACATGGTGCTGATCGGCGGCGAGGTGGGGCCGGTGCGCGAGTCGTACCACGTGGGCGTTGCCGCGGCGGCAGACACATTGGTGGATCAGCTGCTGCTGCCCAACGCGCACCCCTCGATTTTTCCGGCGCTGATGAGCGCCGCCGCGCCGCGCGGCGACGAGGCACTGGGGATCATCGAGACGGTGACGGCCGCGGTGTGCATCGTGGCGGCAGACGCAGCGGCGAAGGAGACCGATGTGCAGCTCCTCGAGATTCGCCTGGCCAATGGGCTGGGCGGCAAGAGCTTTGTGCTCATGGAGGGCAGCGTCGCCGACGTCGAAGCGGCGGTGGCTGCCGGCGTCGAATGGGTAAAGCGCGAAGGCCTTCTGGTGCGCCAGGTGGTGATCCCGCAGCTTCATGAGCAAATGAGGGCCAAGATCCTGTAAGATGCAGCTCGGTCGCGTCATCGGAACTCTCGTCGCCACACGCAAGGCGGAGGGGCTGGAAGGGGTCAAGTTCCTGGTCGTCCAGCTCCTCGACAAGAACCGGAAGCCGGCCGGAGACCCGGTGGTCGCCGCCGACGGCACGGCGCAGGCCGGGCCCGGCGAGCTGGTGTTCGTGATCGCCAGCCGCGAGGCAGCCCTCGCCCTGCCGGAGGGCTTTGTGCCCGTCGATCATGCGATCGTCGGCATCGTGGACGAGGTGGACATCCGCTAGTGTACATCGGGCGCGTGAGTGGCACGGTCGTCGCCACGATCAAGAATGAGCTCTACCAGGGCCGGAAGCTGCTGGTGGTCGACAGGCTGAACCTGCAGGGCAAGCCGACCGGCCGCTACGACATCGCCGTGGACATGGTCCAGGCCGGTGCCGGCGACCTGGTGCTGGTGCTCGACGAGGGGAACTCGGCCCGGCAGATCGTCGGCCGGGAGCCAGGCGGCGCCATCCGGGCCGTGATCGTGGGCATCATCGACCGGGTCGATATCCCCGGCTCGACCTTCGAGCCCTACGAGCCGCCGCGCAGGCCGGAGGCAGGGGACGGCCGCGATGGCTGAGGGAAAGCCGGCGGCAGGCCGGCACGTGACCGAGTACGAGCTGCGCCAGGAGATGGTGCGCGTCGGCCGGCTGCTTTGGGAGCGAGGCTACGTCGCCGCGACCGACGGAAACCTCTCCGCCCGGCTGGGCACGGACCGGCTCCTGGTGACGCCGAGCGGCGTGAGCAAGGGATTCCTCTCGGAGCGGGACGTCGTGGTGATGAGCCTCGAGGGGGAAGGACAGGCACGCGGGCCCAGCTCTGCAGGAGGGCGTGGAGGCCGGCCGTCCTCAGAGATCCTGATGCACCTCGAGGTCTACCGCCAGCGGCCCGACGTGCGTGCCGTAGTCCATGCCCACCCGCCGGTGGCGGTCGCCTTTTCGATCGCCGGCGTGTCGCTGGCACGCTGCGTGTTGCCGGAGGTAATCGTCACCCTGGGAGGCATCCCCACGACGGAGTACGCCACGCCGGGCACGCCGGAGGTGGCGGAGTCGATCCGGCAGGCACTGCGCTGCTACGATGCGCTGGTGCTGGCCCACCACGGCAGCCTGACGGTGGGCAAGAGCCTGTGGGACGCCTACTTGCTCCTGGAAAAGGTGGAGCAGACCGCCCAGATCACCCTCGCGGCGCAGCAGCTGGGGCGAGTGCACACGCTGTCGCCTGAGGCGGTGCAGAGGCTGGAGGCGAAACGGGCCGAGATGCTGCAACGCGAGGGGCGTAACTTGTGCGAAGGGTGCAGCGCCTGTATTCTTGGGGGCGCGCCGAAACAGGCGCTTTCTGTTCTAGACACAAGGAGCGAGCGACCATGAAGGGATTGATCCTGAGCGGCGGAAAGGGGACCCGCCTTTACCCGATCACCTACACCAGCGCCAAGCAGCTGGTGCCGGTCGCCAACAAGCCGGTCCTCTTTCGCGTCATCGAGTCAATCCGCGACGCGGGCATCGACGACATCGGCATCGTCGTGGGAGACACGGCAGCCGAGATCAAGGAAGCGGCCGGGACGGGCAAGCGCTGGGGCGTGAGGCTCACCTATATCCACCAGGACCGGCCCGGCGGGCTCGCACATGCCGTCAAGGTCAGCAAAAAGTACCTCGACGACGACAAATTCGTCATGTTCCTGGGCGACAACGTCATCCAGGGCGGGATTTCGGGGCTGATTAGCCAGTTTGAGTCAAGTGGCTACGACTGCCAGATCGTTCTGACGGCAGTCGACAACCCGTCTCAGTATGGCGTGGCGGATCTCGACTCCGACACAGGCCGCATTATCCGGCTGGTGGAGAAACCACGCAACCCGCCCAGCAACCTGGCGCTCGTCGGCATCTACATGTTCGACGACCATATCTGGGAAGCAGTGGACGCCATCAAGCCCTCCTGGCGGGGGGAGCTGGAGATCACGGACGCCATCCAGTACCTGGTCGACAAGGGGCTCAACGTGCACCCCTACGTGCACACCGGCTGGTGGATCGACACCGGCGCGCCGGGCGACATGCTCCAGGCCAATGACCTGGTGCTCGACGAGATTGACCACCGCATCGAAGGGTACATTGACCGAGAATCGCAGGTGAACGGCAAGGTAACCGTCGAGAAGGGCGCCGAGATCGTCAACAGCCGCATCCGTGGCCCGGCCATCATCGGCGAGGATACGCGCATCGTGAACTCGTACGTGGGGCCCTTTACGTCGATCTACCACCATGTGCTGATCGAGAGCAGCGAGATTGAGCACAGCATCGTGCTGGAGAACAGCCGGATCCTGGATATCCCGTACCGGATCGAGGACAGCTTGATCGGGCGCCATTCCGAAATCGTGCGCTCGCCGATCAAGCCCAAGGCTCTCAAGATGACGTTGGGCGACCACAGCCAAGTAGGTATATTGTAAGGGGCAGGCCTCGGCCGGAGACCTTCGCCCATCAGGGAACCGGAAGCAAATCGCAGGGAGAGGAGGTGAGATTGTGGGCTCGGTAAAGAAATGGCGCAAGAAAAAGATCGCCAAGCACAAGCACCGGAAGATGCTCAAGCTGACACGCTGGCAGCGGAAGATGTAGCCGGCGGCCGGCTTATGGCAAAGAGGAACCTAGCACCGCCTCCCCGGAGGCCCGTTTCCCTGGCTTATCAGGGGGAAGGGCCCGCCGGGGAGGGGGCGAAGGAGGTACGTCCATGAGGAACCTGCTCGTCACGGGGGGTGCCGGCTTCATCGGCTCGAACTTTGTGCGGTACTTGCTGGGAAAACACCCGGAGTACTGCATCGTGGTGTTGGACAAGCTGACCTACGCCGGCAACCCGGACAACCTGAAAGACATCGCCGAGCGCTTTTCTGGCCGCTACTCCTTTGTCCAGGGCGACATCTGCGACGCCGCGACGGTAGATGGCACGATCAAGGCACACGCGATCGACACCATCGTCAACTTCGCGGCGGAGACACACGTCGACCGATCGCTCGTCGAGCCCGATGCCTTTGTCAGGACCGACGTGTATGGCACCTATACCCTGTTGGAAGCGGCCAAGCGGCACGGCATCGAGCGCTACCACCAGGTGTCCACCGACGAAGTATACGGCGATATCCCACACGGCGGCTCCTCCGTAGAGACCGATACCCTCCAGCCGCGCAGCCCCTATTCGGCCAGCAAGGCCGGCGGCGACCTCCTGTGCCTGGCGTACCACACCAGCTTTGGCGTTCCCATCACCCTCACCCGCGGCTCGAACAACATCGGCCCCTACCAATACCCCGAGAAGGTGGTGCCGCTCTTTGTCACGAACGCGATCGACGACCTGCCGCTTCCGATGTACGGCGACGGACGCCAGATGCGTGACTACCAGTATGTGCTCGACCACTGCGAGGGGATCGACCTCGTCCTGCACCGGGGGGAGCTGGGCCAGGTCTACAACCTGGGAACCGGGGTCGAGACGGAAAACATGGTCCTGGCGCACGTGATCCTCGACCTGCTGGGCAAGCCCCACAGCTTGATCCGCCATGTGGCGGACCGGCCGGGGCACGACCGGCGCTACTCGCTCAACGTAACCAAGATCCGCACCCTCGGCTGGCAAAGCCGGCATACCTTTGCGGAGGCGATAGAACGGACGGTGCGCTGGTATGTGGAGAATGAGTGGTGGTGGCGCCGGATCAAGAGCGGTGAGTATATGCGCTTCTACAAGCAGTGGTACGGGGAGCGGCTCGCCGAATCAGGGCAAGATAATCATCTGGTAGAATAGGGCCTGGTACGCCTCGTTCACGGCGAGGTTCTCCCCGCTCCATCCCCCAATCGCATACAGGAAAGGGTCGACAAAGGCGGCCGCCAGCCCGCGCCACTGCTCCGGGACGGGCGTCTCCACCCGGGTCCAAACGTCGAGGCGGGGGTCGTAGCGCTCGTTGAAGGCAAGGTAGCCGTCCAGCCCGCCGCCTAGGGCATACAGATTGTTGCGGACGGCGACCAGGGCCAGGCCCCCACGGCGGCCCCCCATCGGCTGGCAATCGGCCCACGTGTCTGCGGCAGGATCGTACACCTCGCAGGTGTTGTACTCGCTCTCGTCGTCGTAGCCGCCCACGACATAGATGCGGTCATCCAGCGTCGCCGCCGCCAAGAGGCCGCGCGCAGCCCACATGGGGCGGCGCTCCTCCCAACGGTCGACCGCCGGGTCGTAGCAGTAGACGGAGCCGGCGTATCCCTCCTGGTCAATTCCCCCAAAGAGGTAGAGACGCTCTTTCCAGGAGGCCAAACCGTAGGCAGCCAACGCTTCGGGCAGAGGGGCCAGCGAGGCCCAACTGTCCTGCTTGGGGTCGTAGACCTCGAGGATGCTCAGGAACTCTTGCCCCGCGCCGACCCCACCGGGCACATAGATCCTGTCGCCGGCTGCCACGGCAGACACGAACCCTGCCGGCACCGGCTTGGGGCTGCGCGCCGCCCAGGCGTCGGCCTTGGGATCGTAAACCTCTACCTTGCCGGTTACCCCATCGTCGCTCACACCGCCGATGGCGTACACCTGCCCCTCCCATACGGCGGCAGCCAGGCCGTTGCGCGGCGTCGGCATCTGCGCCCGCGGTCTCCACTGGCCCGTTGCCGAGCCCGGAGCGGCCGTCGGCGCCGGGAAAACACCGCCGATGGCGCCCGGTTCCTTGCCGCCGGCCTTTCTTGCCGCCAGCGGCAAAAGCGCCGCCACCAGGACGAGGGCCAGCGCAACGACGGCCACCACACGCTGGACGGGCGACACAGGAGGCCAGCGCTCCGGGACGGGGAGCCGCGCCGCCGGGGCAGTGCCGGATGCGGCCTCCGGAGCCCCACCGGGAGCAGGAGCCTGGTCGCGGGCAAGGTCGGGTTCCCCTGGTCCACCGCTCTGGGGCACAGAAACCCAGCCCCGCCGGACTGCCACCATCGTGGCTTCGGTCCGCGTCGCCACGCCAAGCTTGGCGAAAATGTTCTGAAGGTGGGTCTTGACGGTATAGGGACTGATGATGAGCCGGGCAGCAATCTCCTGGTTGGTAGCCCCAGTGGTCACCAGCCGGAGGATCTCCATCTCGCGGTCACTCAGGGGAGGAGGGAGATTGTCTGCCATCGGCGGCCTGCCCCTAGTACTGGGTCGTCATGTCGATACGGCCCTTTTCCCGGGCGCGATACTCGGACCAGCGGAAGAAGTAGACCGAGACGACTCCGGCGATCAGCGTAGTCGCCAAAAGGATCGCCAGGAGCTGGCCGTCGCCGATGCCCGACAGGCTGGGGCTGATGAGACCGCTCGCCTCCGAGCCGAGGACCGCCCGCCGCAGCGACTCCATCCAGTAGGTCAGCGGCAGGGCAAAGCTGAGGGGGCGCAGCCAGGCCGGTAGGGCATCCGGCGGAAAGATCGCCCCGCAGAAGAGATAGAGCGCCCCGGCCACGGCATCGCCGACCATGTAGGAGTGGCGTGCCATCTGGAGTGTCGCGCCGCCGAGGAGGAGGCCCAGGAAGGCCATGCCGGCAAGCCCGAGCATCATGGAGGCACCCAGGTAGAGCCAGCGGACCTGGGAGGCGTCGATGGACAGGTCCAGGGCCAGCAGGCCAAAGGCCATCGTGATCACCACCGACAGGGTGCCGGTGAGGAAGCGCGCCACGCCGCGCCCCAGCAGGTAGAAGTAAAAGTTGACCGGCGAAGCGTAGATGTACTTGAGCGTCTGGTAGTGCTCACGGTCGTCGATCACGGCCCAGCTCACGCCCGTGAGGACGCTGCCGACGTAGATATAGGCAGCGTTGCCCAGGTACATGTAGGCAAAGTAGGGACTGGTGGTGTCGGTCTGGGCAATCACCCAATACATGACCACCAGGATCATCACACTCGCCACCGGCTTGACGATCGAATAGATGGCGAAGAGCAGAGGATCGGTCCAGTTGGACTCGATCTGCCAGCCCAGCCAGGTGGCGACGCGGAAACTGCGGGCCAGCTCGCCCACCTAGCGCCTCCGCTCCGTGATGCGGCCCTGCTGCCGGGCCAGCGTCTCCATGCGGTCCAGGGCGAACTTGCTGGCGGTGATAAAGAGGACGCTCAGGCCAAGCAGGATGCCGATCTCGAGGTTCACCGGGATAAAGCCAAAGTCAAGGTTCTGGGGAAAGAGCAGCTGGCGCATGCCGTCCAGCCCCAGCGTGAGCGGGACAATGGAGGCAGCCGCCGCCACCCAGAAACCGAGCGCCTTCACCGGGAAGTAAAAGCCCGACACAAGGTAGACCGGCTCCTGGAGCAGGTTGGAGACGTGCCATGCCTCGCGGCCAAAGAGCAGGAAGAGCGAGGCAAAGAGCATCCCCATGCCATACAGGGCCGCCATGGTGAGCAGAAACGTCAGGATGAGCGGCAGCCAGGCAGCCAGCGAGAAGTGGATGCCGAAGAGGAGCCAGCCGGCGAGGATGATCGCCAGCGCTCGGATGGTCGTCGTGAACATGCCTCCCACCGCCATGCCCAGGAGGATGGCCATCATCGATGCCGGGGCAGCCACGTACAGCGCCAGGTTGCCAGCGTCCTTGTCCCAGTAGAGCTGTGAACTCATCGACCAGAGTACGTTCAGCCAGTAGGCCGTCATCGCGCCGCCTACGACGACCAGGCCGATGTACTCCTCCGGCGCGTGGATGGCCCGGTAGAAAAAGACGTAGGCCGCCGTGGAGAGAAGCGGCAGAAAGGTGTCGAAAAAGACCCAGCTCTTCTCGCGGTTGGTTCCGACCACCCGCGGGTAAGATCGGGCAATGATGGTGCGCAGGAATAGCTCGACGCCGCTGCTCATGGTTTGCCTCAGTAGCCGAGCGCAGCGCGCCCGGGCCGGCGGCGCATCGCGCAGTGCTCCATTGTAGCACCCAGGCGCTGACCGGACAAGCCAAGGGGGCAAGCGCGGCAGAACCCTGCCGTCTCCACGGGGGGCATGTCTAATGCTTCTCTAACAGACCTCCAATGTTCATCTAACACGGCGCCTGTACGATCCAGCCAACGATGATTGAGCAACCAGCAACTCTGAGGAGGTGTAGCTATGGCTAGAATCGTGCGTTGGGATCCGTTCAATGGGCTGGTGCCCCTGAGGCATGCCGTAGAGCGCATGGCCGACCAGGGCCTGCGGCCGCCGGTGCCCTTTGGGCTGTGGCAGGACAGCATGATGTCCGTCGACATGTACGAGACCGACAATACCGTCGTGGTCAAGACGCCCATCCCGGGCGTAAAGGCAGAGGATATCCAGGTGTCCGTCACCGGCGACACGCTGACCATCAGGGCCGAAGTGAAGGAAGACCAGGAGATCAAGCGCGAAAGCTACCTGCGCCAGGAACGCCGCTACGGCGCCTGTTGCCGGTCGGTGACCCTGCCTGACGGGCTGCAAACCGACAAGGCCGAAGCCGATTACTCGGATGGCGTGCTGACCCTGGTCTTTCCAAAGGCCGAAGAGGTCAAGCCCAAGACCATCAAGGTAACAACCAAGGAATAGCAGCAAGAACCAGGCCCGGCAGGCCCGCAGGGGCCCGCCGGGTCACCAGCAAAGACAGGAGGGAGAACAATGGGAAGGCGAGCGATCATGGACCCGCGGACTGAGTGGGTATCGATGTGGGAGCTGATGGACCGGCTGGCAGATGAGGGCTGGGGCCGGCGTGGATTGGGCACGCGCGGCGGCGAGCGGGTGCACCTTCTGCCCGTAGACGTCTACGCGACGCAGAACGAGTTGATCATCCAGGCCTCTGTGCCGGGCCTCAACCCGGAGGATGTCGAGATCACGATCGAGGGTGAGACCGTCACCATCAAGGGGGAGCGCAAGGCACCCCTGGAGAATGTGGACTATTACATCCAGGAGCGGCGCTTTGGCCCCTTCGGCCGGACGATCACCCTGAACATCCCCGTCCAGGCAGAGGCCGCTGAGGCGAGCTTTGAGAAGGGTATCCTTACGCTCACGATCCCGAAGGCCGAGGAGATCCGGCCCAAGGTGATCACCGTCAAGAGCAAGTAGTCGGATTCACTCCGTAGGGCGAGGGGGCCGGGCAGGATCACCTGCCGGCCCTCTCTATCTATTGCTCCAACAGCACGTCCTCGCTCCCCACCACGTGGAACTGGCGCTGCACCGATGGCCCCTGGGACAGGGCAGGCCAGTAGCCTGCCTGCGGAGCCGCCTGTAGGGAATGGGGCGCACCGCCCTGGATGACCACCACCGGCGGGTACGACGCAGGCCGGGCCACCTGCCGCTCGTCCTCCTTCTGGCGGTCCCGCCGCGTGAGAACCAGTGTCAGCAGCGCCGTTGTGGGAATGCTGGCAGCCACACCGCAGACGATGCCAATGACCACGGCCATGGCCTCGGTCGACATCTTCTTGCCGATGATGACGGCCAGGACCACCGTGAATGTCAGCGCCAACGCCACCGCTACGTGCTTCGCCTTGATGCCCGGCAATTGCTCCTTGTTCTCCACGATCTCAAGCCCCCAGGTCATATCTCTTGGATGGGCCGGGCCGCAGCCCGGCGGCCACAGCGGCCACCCCGGCCGGGTCGATGTAGGCGGCCTGCAGGCGCATGACCTGGCCCTTGGCGATGAGAAGAAAGTCGCCTTGGCCCAGCAGCCGCTCCGCCCCTGTGTTGGGCAGGCCCGAGGCGACCTTGGCGTCCTCCGGCGAGGCAACAGCGCCGACCAGGCGCACGGGAAAGTTGGACTTGACGAGCGACCCAATCACGAGCGCTGTCGGCTTCTGCGCGCACGCAATCAGGTGGATGCCCGCCTCTCGGCCTCTCTGCGTCAGCCGGGTGAGCGCCGTCTCCATGGGCCTGCCGCCCGTCTGCACCAGGTCGGCCAGCTCGTCCAGCACGACGACGATGCGCGGGGTACAGCGGGCGTTGCGGTCACGATGCTCCATCTCCACGACGAGCCGCTGAAGCGCACCCAGGGCTTCCTCCGTGCGGGAGAGCACCGGAAGGAGCAGGTGCGGAAGCGAGGCGAGAGGCGCCAGGCCCCTCGCCTTCGGGTCGATCAGGAGGAGCTGTAGGGCTTGCGGCGGGTTGAGCATGGCCAGAGACGTGATGATGGAGCGCGCCAGGGCCGTCTTGCCCGAACCGGTCGTGCCTGCGATCAGCACGTGGGCGACGTCCGGAGAGGGAAGGCGGAGCAGCAGCGGCACCCCATCTTGATCGAGGCCGAGCAGGGCAGTGTGTGCCGGGATCGCCCGCGTCTCCTGCGAGAGGCGGCGAAGGAGACCCAGCAGCGGAACTGCCTGCGGTGCATCGCGCGGCACTTCGACCTGGAGCTGGTCGTTCTGCCGAAAGACGCGGCACGAGGGCGAGCCGAGCGACAGGGCAATCTCCTCCGACAGGCGCTGGACCTTGTCGAGACGGACGCCCAGCGGTGTGGCAACCTGGAATCGCACGAGGCGCGGCGTGACCTGTCCCCCCGTCACGCGCGCGGGCAGCCTGTGCGCAGCGAGCACAAGCTCAATCCGGTCCGCCTGGAAGTGCAGCGCCTGGTTTTGCATGCGCCTACCCTGCGGCGAGCACCGGCTCCGGCTCACGGCCCTGGAAGGCCACAACCCTGCCGGCTGCGCGCTGTGCGCGCGGAGGCCGTGCCGCAGGCACCGCGCCCTGGCACGGAGTCCGCAGGGGACAGGCCGCGCAGCTCCGCGTCTGGAGGATGGGCAGCACGCGCTCGGCGCACGCCGCATGGCAGAAGAGAAGCTCCGGAGCGTCATCCGACCAGATCTCGGTCCGCCCGTTGAAGCGCACGATGAGCGGCGTATGGACGGCCCGGCTCAGAGAGAACCTGAGGTGCGCGCAGTTCACCGATCGCGCCGGACAGCTCCGGCAGACCTCGGGCGAGATGCTGTTATCGCCCTGCGTGATCTTGGCACACACGATCCGTCCATCCCTGGACACAGTGCGGTGCTCGCAGCCCATCTGGGTGCCGGTGGCTTCCTGCGGCTCTCGAATGACGGGAAAGGTCTGTATCATCGCTGCCTCCTGTGAATGTAGAACGCATGTTCTGATTATACTAGAACATGCGTTCTGTGTCAAGGGGGGAAATGGCCTCTTGCGGAATATTTAACGGGGCGTTCTACTCCATGCCGTCGCTGTGCCTGCTGAGGGGGATGCCAACGGAGGGGGTGCCTCTCTGCCCGGTTGACCCCCTCTTGCCGCCCGACTCGGCCGCGCTCGCCGCTAATTGAGCTGGCGGATGACCACCACCACCTTTCCCATCACCTGGACGTCGGCCGCCGGAAAGTACATCGGCTTCATCAGTGGGTTGGCAGGCTGCAGCCGGACCCGATCCCCTTGGTCACCCTCCAGGTAAAAGCGCTTGAGAGTCGTCTCCTCGCGCGAGCGGAGCCAGACCGCGGCAAGCTCTCCGTTCTCGACCCGCTCCTGGTGGCGCATGATGACAATGTCGCCGTCGTGGATAAGCGCGTCGATCATCGAGTCTCCCTGGACCTCGAGGGCGTAGACCTTTTCGTCATCCTTGACAATGTCGCGCGTCAGCTCGATCGACCGGTCGTAGCCAAAGGGAGAAAAGGTCGACTCGGGGACGGGGATCGGAACGCCGGCCGCAATGCGCCCCAGCACCGGGATCTGGATCGTGCTGGCAACGCGGCGCACTGTCTCTTCCACGAGGCGGATCCCGCGGGAGATCTCGTCGTCTCGCTCGATCAGCTTCTTGCGCCTGAGGGCCTCGAGGTTGTACTTGACAACCGAGGTGGACGAGATGCCCACAGCCTCGCCAATCTCGCGAATGGTGGGCGGAAAGTGGCGCTCCTCGAGAAAGTCCCGGATAAAGCCCAGGATCTTGCCCTGGCGCTCGGTCAGCTCAGTTTCCATGCATCTTCCTCCTTCGTTTCGGCCCGCCTGGGCAGGCCCTAGCTCATCTGTTCGACGCCATTATACCAGAACATGCGTTCTCTGTCAAGCCCTTTTTTGGGTTTTCTGAGGCGTTTTTTGCGATATTCACCAATCTGCGGAGCCGGGACTTGAGTCTTTGCTGCCCGCATGCTACAATGGCGCTGCGTCGCCCTGCCCTCCCGCTGGAGTGGGGATGGGCGGGCGCTCCCGGTGTGAAAAGATGGGATATCTGCATCTGCGGCATCGCGTTCCAGAAGCGGGCGCGGTTGAGCCCAAAGCAGTGACCGTGCTCTACGACTTGACGGCCCGGACGCCTTTCGTGGGCGCCGCCTACCGGCTCTTCGTGGCAGGGGCTCTGGGCGTGGGGGTAACCGCGGGCCGCGCCTTGGACGTCGGTGCGGGGCCGGGATATGTGTCGATGGAGGTCGCCCGGAGGGCGCCCAATCTGTCCGTGGTTGGGCTCGATCTGGCAGGGCACATGGTAGATCTCGCGCGGCGAAACGCCGTGCGAGCCGGCATGGACGGCCGCATCGCATGGGTCCAGGGCGATGCCCACCGTCTGCCCTTCGACTCCGGCAGCTTTGATCTCGTGATGAGCTCCTTTGCGCTGCACCACTGGGCAGACCCTGTCCGCGTGTTCGACGAGATTGCGCGCGTGCTGGCACCCGGCGGCCGGTACTATGTCGCGGACGTCTGCCGGGAAGTGAGCCTGTTTCAAAGGCTGTTTGCCTACGCCAGCATCCCTGTGCTGAGCTTGCCCTTTGGTAGCTACGGCGGCTACGGTGGGTACTACGAGTCTGTGCGGGCGGGGTATAGCCGGGCCGAGCTGCGCGAGATGGCCCGGCTCTCTGGCTTGCCTCCTGGGGATGTGCGCTTGGACGCCGCCTGGCTTGTGCCGATCGTCCGCGTTTCCTCGAAGGGAGCGCCCAATCCGCCGCCGGTCGCAGACGGAGAGAACGGAAAGTGACCATGAGCCTGTATGACGTGATCATCGTCGGAGCAGGGCCGGCCGGCATCTTCGCCGCCCTGGAGCTGACTCAAGCGGCGCGCCCCCGCGTCCTGATGCTGGACAAAGGGCCGTCGCTGGACAAGCGCCACTGCCCCTCACGCGAGCAGGGACGCTGCATGAAGTGCTCCACCTGCAACCTGATGACGGGCTGGGGAGGCTCGGGCGCCTTCTCCGACGGCAAGCTCACCCTCACCACCCAGGTCGGGGGGTTCCTGGCCGACGTCCGTGGTCAGCCCGAGGCCGACCGGCTGGTCGGGGAAGTGGATCGCCTCTGGGTGCGCTTTGGTGCGAGCGGCACGCCCTACAGCGGCGACCAGGACCGCATCGAAGAGGTGGCCCGCAGGGCGGCGTTGGCCGGCCTGCACCTGCAGCACTATCCGATCCGCCACCTCGGAACGGAGCGCAGCGGCGACATTCTCCTCGCGATGTACCATGAGCTGGTGAGCCGCGGAGTGGAGATCCGCACCCGCACTGACGTGACGCACATCCTCACGGACGACGGCACGGTGACAGGGGTCGAGACGGCAAAGGGCGAGGTGCTCTCCGCGCGCCATGTCGTCGTGGCCCCGGGCCGCGAAGGAGCCGATTGGCTCAGCCAGCTGGCCGGCGACCTGAAACTGCGGCTGAGCGTCAATCCGGTCGATATCGGCGTGCGCATGGAGCTGCCCGCGCACGTCTTGGCCAACCTGACCGACCTGCTGTACGAGCCCAAGTTCCAGTACTTTTCGTCCGCCTTTGACGATCGTGTGCGGACCTTTTGCGTCTGCCCCTATGGGGAGGTCGTGACCGAGTGGGCCGGCGATGTCATGACCGTAAACGGCCATTCCTACGCCACCAAGAGGACAGAGAACACGAACCTGGCACTGTTGGTCAGCAAGAGCTTCACCGAGCCCTTCAAGGAGCCGATCGCCTACGGCAAATACATCGCCCGGCTCGCCAACCTCCTGTCAGGCGGGATCATCGTGCAGAGGCTCGGGGACCTGCGGTCCGGGCGGCGCACGACGGACCAACGCCTGGAGCGCTGCATCACCCGCCCCACCCTGCGCGAGGCAACGCCCGGCGACCTGGCGCTCGTGCTGCCGCACCGCTACGTGGTGAACATCCTCGAGATGATCGACGCACTCGACCAGGTGGCGCCAGGCGTGGCATCGCGGCACACCCTGCTGTACGGCGTTGAAGCCAAGTTCTATTCGTCGCGACTGGACCTGACCCACGATCTCGAGACGGGCGTCCACAACCTCTTCGCGGCTGGCGACGGCGCGGGCTTGACCCGGGGCCTGGTGCAGGCTTCGGCCTCGGGCCTGGTCGCAGCGCGCGAGATCCTGCGCCGGCTTGGCCTCGCATAGGCAGGCCGGCCTTTGCCTGCCCGGCGCCCGACGCGCACCGGACAGGAGAGCATACCAATGAGGTCACAGCACAGATGCCTTTCCAGTTCCAGCACCTAGCCATTCCCGGCGTGATCCTGGTCGAGGCGCGCCGCTACCCCGACGACCGGGGCTTTTTCCTGGAGACCTACAAGCTCTCCGAGTTCACCGAGCTTGGCATCCCCGGCCCCTTTGTCCAGGACAACTGGTCGCACTCGCGGCGCGGAACCCTGCGCGGCCTGCACTACCAGAAACAGCCCAAGGCGCAGGGCAAGCTGGTGATGGTCACCGGCGGCGAGGTGCTTGACGTCGCCGTCGATATCCGGCGCGGCTCGCCGACCTACGGCCAATGGGTGTCCCTGGTGCTCACGGCCGGCAGCGGGCACGCACTCTACGTGCCGCCCGGCTTTGCCCACGGGTTCTGCGTGCTCAGCGAGACGGCGGACGTCATCTACAAGGTGACCGAGGAGTACGCGCCTGCCCTCGATCGCGGGATTCTGTGGTGCGACCCCGAAATCGGCGTGCAGTGGCCGGTCGCCTCTCCGCTGCTCTCGCCCAAGGATGCCGCGCTGCCGCTCCTGCGGGATGCGGACCACGATTTTGTGTGGGAGTAGCCCGGCGCTCGCATGAAGTATTACCTCTGGACCATCGGCTGCCAGATGAACTTTGCCGACTCGAGGCAGGTGGCCGAAGAGCTGGAGCGGCTCGGGTTTGCCCCGGCCGCGGGCGCCGAAGAGGCCGACCTGGTGCTGCTGAACAGCTGCGTTGTCCGCCAGAGCGCAGAAGACAAGGTCGCCGGCCGGCTCACTTCGCTCAAGGGGCTGAAACACCGCCGGCCGGGCGTGCGCCTGGCGCTGATGGGCTGCTTCGTGCACGAAACGGCCGCCCTGCAGGCGCGCTACCCGTGGGTCGACGCCTTCATCGCACCCTCGGACATTGACTCGGCCGTCGCGTTCGCCAGGCAGACGGCCGGAGGAGGGTGGTGTGCCCCGGCCGGGGAGAGCCGTGCACCCGCCGTTCGACGTGTGCCGGTCGCAGCCGGCGTGCCCATCAGCTACGGCTGCGATCACCTCTGCACCTATTGCATCGTGCGCCTGCGCCGCGGCCGCGAGGTCAGCCGCCCCCTGGCCGAGATCGCCGCAGAGGTCCGCGAGCTGGCCGGGCGGGGCGTCAGGGAGGTCACCCTGTTGGGTCAGAACGTCGACTCGTACGGTCACGACCTGCCCCCTGCCGGGCCCGGCCAGAACCCGGTCGACCTGGCCGGCCTGCTGGAGGCGGTCCATCTAGCCGGTGGGCTGGCCCGCATCCGCTTCCTGACCTCGCACCCGGCCGACATGACCGGGCGGCTGATCGAGACTGCGGCGCACCTGCCCAAGGTGTGCGAGCACATCGAGCTTCCGGTCCAGTCGGGCGACGACACGGTTCTGCGCCGCATGGGCCGCGGCTATACCGCCGCCCAGTACAGGGAGCTGGTGGCGCACATCCGCAGCGCCATGCCCGGCGCCGGCCTGGCGACGGATGTGATCGCCGGCTTCCCCGGCGAGACCGCAGCGCAGTTCGAAGCGACCTACCGCCTGCTCGAGGAGCTGCGCTTTGACATGGTTCACGTCGCCGCCTACTCGCCGCGGCCGGGCACACCGGCAGAGCGCCTGCCGGACGACGTGCCGGCGGCGGAGAAGGAGCGGCGGCGCCGTGCGGTGGATGACCTGCAGGAGCGCGTGGTCGGCGAGATCAATGCGGCGCTCCTGGGCACCGTGGTCGAGGTGCTGGTCGAGGATCGCCAGAGGGGCAAGTGGCGCGGGCGGACGCGCACCAACAAGCTCGTCTTCTTTGACGTGGGTGAGACCGGCCGGCAGGGCGAGCTGGTGCCGGTGCGCATCACGCGCACTGGACCCTGGTCGCTCCAGGGCGAGCCGGCTGGCACCTAGTCCGGGGCGCCTCCACACGGACGGCGGCTCATAGGCGGCCTTCGGGCCAAAGGCAAGGATGGGGCAAGAATGAGACGGTTGATCGTAAACGCCGACGACTTTGGCACGGATGAGGGCGTGGTGCGTGGGATCATCGATCTGCACCAGGCAGGACTCGTCACCAGCACCTCGTGCATGACCAACAAGCCCGCCTGGCCCCAGGCAGCTGCCTACCTCCGCGCACACCCCGAGCTGGGGGCAGGCGTGCACCTGACCTTCAACGACGGGCTGCCGGTGCTGCCCCCCGCAGAAGTCCCGGCCCTGCTGGGCAAGGACGGCCGCTTCATGGCCGACGGGCAGATCCTGCGCAGCCTCCGCCCAGGGACCACCGCCCAGCTCCGCGCCGAGTTCCGCGCACAGATCGAGCGCTTTGCCGCCGGCGTGGGCCGCCTGCCCGATCACCTGGACAACCACTGCGCGGTGTCGTACATCCGCCCCGACAGGTTCGGCGTGACACTGGACTTGGCGCGGGAGTACCGCCTGCCCATCCGCGCCCCCTTCGGCGATGACCTGGAGGAGATGGTGCCCCTCTATGCTCGCCACAACAAGCTCCCGGCTTGGCTCATCCGGTTTCAGGGCACCCGCTACCGGGCCCGGGTGGACCGCGCCGGCATCCGCCGCCCCAACACATTCATCCAGCACTTTTCGATGGAAGGGAACCGGACGCCGGAGTACCTGCTCTCGATCCTCGACGGCCTGCGCGACGGCTGGGTCAGCGAGCTGCTGGCGCACCCAGGGTATGGCGGCGGCTGGCGCGAGCAGGACCTGCTTGCTCTCCTCGACCCGCGCGTCAAGCAGCGCCTCTATGCGCCGGACATCGAGCTGGTGAGCTTTTCCGCGCTGTAAGCGGCTTGGCACGCGCAGGGACCCCATGGAGACAAGCCAGTTCGAGTACGACCTGCCCCCGGAGCGGATCGCCCAGACGCCCGCCGAGCCGCGCGATTCCTCGCGGCTGATGGTCGTCCACCGCGCCTCACGCCAGATCGAGCACCGCACCTTCCGTGAGGTGACCGGCTACCTCCGCCCGGGCGACCTGCTCGTCATGAACCAGACGCGCGTCATTCCTGCCCGCCTCTTCGGCAAAAAGGCCGCGACAGGCGGCAAGGTGGAATTCCTGCTCCTCAGCCGCAGGGATGAGCTCACCTGGGAAGCGCTGACCCGCGGCAAGGGCCTGCAGCCAGGCACCCGGATTCACTTCGACGCTGCCGGCGCCGGACCGCAGGGCCTCTCGGCCGAGATCGTGGCGGTGACCGGGTCGGGCTCACGCGTTGTGCGCTTTGACCGGCCGGTGGAGCCGCTCCTGCACGAGATGGGCGAAGTGCCCCTCCCCCCCTACATCCACGTGCCCCTCGCCGACCCGGAGCGCTACCAGACGGTGTACGGCCGGATCGAGGGCTCGGTGGCTGCCTCCACCGCAGGGCTGCACTTTACCCCCGAGCTCCTGGTCGACCTGCACCGACTTGGGGTCGAGCTGGCCTTCGTGACGCTGCACATCGGCCTCGACACCTTCCGGCCGGTGAAAGAGGTGAGGATCGAAGACCACCAGATCCACACGGAGTGGGTCGAGGTGACGGCCCCCACGGCGGAGCAGGTCAACCGGGCGCGGCTGGAGGGGCGGCGGGTGATCGCAGTGGGCACCACGGTGGTCCGCTCCCTCGAGTCGGCCGCTGAAGGCTGCGAGCCGGGCGGTACGGCCTGCCCGTGGCGAACCCTGTCTGCCTTCTCGGGGCCGACAGGCCTCTACATCTACCCCGGGCACCGCTTCCGCGCGGTGGATGCCATGATCACCAACTTCCACCTGCCTCGCAGCACACTGCTGATGCTCGTCTCGGCCTTTGCCGGGCACGAGCTGATCTTGGAAGCCTACGGCCAGGCCATCCAGGAGGGATACCGCTTCTTCTCCTTTGGGGATGCGATGCTGATCGTGTGAGGGGCCTCACTTCCGGCGTGCCAGTGTCACCAGCAGGGCAGCGCCGGCGGCCCCCAGGAGTGCATAGCTCAGGGCGCCCCCGCCCTCGGCCAGGTAGGCAGCCGTGCCTGCCAGCAGCAGGGCACCAAAGACCACGGCGCCTGCCAGCCGGTCAACCGCCACCTCCACGCGGCGCGCCGAGCGGAGCGCCTCCGGGCCCCACGTCGTGCGGACCGACAGCTCGCCGCGCGCGGCCTGGTGCAGGACACGGTCGGCCTGCCCCGGGAGGGAGAGGACAACGCGCACGAGCTTCTCCACTTCGCCCAACACATCCTGGACGCCGCGCTTGGCCTCCCCACCCGCCATCTCTGCGGCAAATGGGGCGATGGCCTTCCAGGGGTCAAAGTCGGGATCGAGCGCCGTGGCCATGCCAAAGAGGATCGCCAGCGCCCGGCCGACGAAGAGGAGCCCAGACGGGATCTGGAAGGGCATCTCGTAGAGGAGGTCGCGGTACTCGTGGGCGAGACCGTGCCACTCGTTGATCGCAATCCCCTGGACCTGTTTCACGGTCAGCCCGCCGTAGCGCGCCATGATCTCGGCCTCAACCTGCTCTATGCGGGCCAGGTCCGCGCCGGGCAGGAGCACGCCGGCTCCCTGGTAGGCGCGCACCAGCCGCGCGGCATCGCGCGTGGCGAAGCCGAGCAAAAAGTCGTGCAGGTGCCGGCGCACCTGCTCGGGTACGGTGGCGACCATGCCAAAATCCACAAAGACCAGGCGGAAGCCGCGCTCCCTGCCCGGCACGGTCTCCAACGGCTCGATGAAGAGATTGCCCGGGTGCGGGTCGGCGTGGACAAAGTTGTGCAGAAAGAACTGCTTCAGGTAGGCATCGAAGAGGCGGCGCGCGATCGCCTTTCGGTCCAGGCCGGCAGCCTCGAGCGCCTCAAAGTGGTCGATCTTGATCGACGCCACGTTCTCCATCACCAGCACGCGGCGCGTCGAGGCAGCGGAATACACATGCGGCACGCGCACGCCCTCGTCCCCCCGAAAGTCGCCGGTGAAGCGCTCGATGTTCCGCGCCTCCGCACAAAAGTCAAGCTCATTGCGCGTGGTCTGGCTGAACTCCTCGTAGAGGCGGTCGAGATCGACCCGGCGCGCGACAGGGCGATAGCGCTTGAGCCAGCCAATCGCCGTCTGCATGGCCCGCAGATCGGTTTCGACCAGGGTCTCGATGCGCTGGCGCTGTACCTTGACGACCACCTCCTCGCCCGACAGGAGGCACGCCTTGTGCACCTGCGCCAGCGAGGCCGCCGCCTGGGGCTGCGGAGTAAAGTGGCGGAAGACCTGCTCGATCGGGTGGCCGTACTCAGACTCGATCACAGCCACGATGTCGGCCGGGCTCTCGGGGGGCACCGCGTCCTGGAGCCCTGCTAGCTCGTCCGTCACCGCGCGCGGCAGCACGTCCACACGGATGCTCAGGAACTGCCCCGCCTTGATCAGCACCCCGCCCAGGTCGATCGCGAGCTCGCGGAACCCCCGGGCCAGCCGCTGCCAGCGCCGGGTGGCGGAGCGCTGGACAAAGCGGTTGCCCAGCAGGCGGCGGAGAATCACCTCCCAGACCAGCAGCTGGGCAAAGGCACCGGCATAGAAGCGGACGACGCGCAGGTAGCGGGAACGGTCCATCAGAGGTTCAGAAGCACTCATGGGCTGCCTACTCGGTTATGTCGGCAACTTGGCCCTTGACCCCGCGGACCAAGTCGGCCGGCGCCAGCTCGATGCCGGCGTCGTGACGGCCGGCGCTCACGCCCACCACCGGCTCTTCCAGGATGTGTTGGTCGACGTAGAAGGGGAGGTCGCTGCGCCGCTGCCCGAAAGGGGACACCGCACCGGCCTGGTAACCGGTGACGCGTGGCACGTCGTCCAGCGGAGCCATCTCGAGCACCCTGACGCCGGCGATGCGCGCCAGCTTCTTGAGGCTCAGGCGCTGGTCGCCCCGCACCAGGGCAATCAGGTGCTTGCCGTCGGGCCGCCGCACCAGCAGGGTCTTTGCCACCCGCTCCACGGGCGTGCCCCGCTCGGCTGCCGTGTCCACCACGTGCCGCGTCTGGTGCGACTGCGTGACCAGCCGGTAGGGGAGGCCCAGCGCATCGAGGGCACGGATCGCGTGCGTCTGTACTTTCATGGGGACCCCGAGGGCGAGCGCTCCGCTTCGACCAGGCCCTCTCCGGCGGGCAGGCTCTGCAGCCAGCGCTCCGCCTCCCGCGGCGAGCGGAGGTGCACCACGCGCAGGTGGGCGTACTCGGAGTGGGCCAGGAGCACAGGGTACTCGCGCCGCCTCCGGCGGTAGGTCTTGAGGGCCCATAGGATGATCGACTCCCGGCTGAGGAACGAGGCGGCAAATTCCTCGCGGTTCTGGTTCCACAGCTCCTCACGGGTCACCACGCGCCGCACGGTCCTCCACACCATGCGGCCGAGGATCACGGGCAGCGAGTAGTCGAGCCACACCAGGGTGGCGGCGCGGCGCCAAACGAAGTCCCGGACCTTGCTGTAGTTGCCGTCGGTGACCCAGGCAGCCCCGCTCAAGGCCTGGACCGTTCGCTCGGCAAAGACCGCCGTCTCGGCGGGTGTCCAATTCGGCCCCCAGTGAAGCGCATCCAGCTCGACGTGGGGAACGCCCAGCCGGCCTGCCAGCCGGCGCGCGAGGGTCGTCTTGCCCGATCCGCTCGTGCCCACCACCGTGATGCGCAGAGGCGGGCAAGGCTCTGAAGGGCTCACGCCCGTCCGCTCTCCGCCAGGAGCCGCGCAATCAGTGCCTTTTCCTCTTCTTCCGTGGTGACCTTGCCGTCCAGCCGCGCATCCCGCACAGCCTGCAGGAGGCGGCGGAAGAGGGGCGAGGGCTTGAGCCCCAGGCTCTTCAGATAGGCACCGTCCACCGTCGTGCGCACCCGGCGCAGGTGGGCCTCATGATGCCAGAGGCGCTCGCGGACGCGCTCCGAGCCTGCACACAGCCAGTGGACCAGCACCGCCGGGCTGCTCGACTGCTTGAGCAGCGCCGCTATCTCGTGGTTCGACAGGCCCGGGCGATCGAGGGCGTCCAGGTGCTTGTGCAGGCCCGACACCTGGTGTAGGAGGATGAGGTCGGCATGAAAGATCTTGAGCCGGCTGTCGAGCGCCGCAACCTCCTCTTCCGTAAAGGGATAGGTCATCAGCGCCAGGTAGAGGCCCTCCGCCGGCCGCCCACCCTGGCGCTTGGGCACATGCCACGGTCCCTCGGCGACTGCCTGCCGCAGAGCCGCAAAACGCTCCCAGGTCGCGCTCAGCCCGGTCAGCCGGGGGTGGATCAGCGGAAGCGCCTTCAGGCCCTCCAGCCTGTCCAGGGCGCGCTCCGGCTCCTGCTCCTGCAAGATCAGGTACAGCTCGTGGCGAATGCGCTCCCCAGAGACCCGCGAGAGCATCGGCAGTGCCGCCTCGATCAGTTCTTCAGAGCGGGGTTCGATCCGGAAGCCAAGCCTCTGCTCGAGGCGGGCGGCGCGCAGGATGCGCGTCGGATCCTCGACAAAGCTCAGGCTGTGCAGCACGCGGACCCACTTGTCCTTGATGTCTTGCGTTCCCCCGTAAAAGTCCAACAGCTCCCCATAGTGCCCAGAGTCGAGGCGGATGGCCAGCGTGTTGATGGTAAAGTCCCGCCGGTGAAGGTCGGCCCGGATAGAGCTGACTTCCACTTCGGGCAGCGCCGCCGAGTGAGGATAGAACTCGAGGCGGGCCGTCGCCAGGTCGACTGAGGACACGCCGAACTCGCTTTCGCGCCCTTCGAGGATGATCTTGGCGGTGCCGAACCGCGCGTGGCTGCGCGTGCGTGCCCCTATCTTCTCTGCCACCCGCCGCGCCAGCCTGGTCGCATCCCCCTCGACGACGAGATCGGTGTCGAGGGTCGCCTCGCCTAGCAGCAGGTCGCGGGGAAAGCCGCCCACGACGTAGAGGGGATACCCCATCTCCTGGGCCAGGTCGCTGGTCCGGCGCAGCAGGTCGAGCAAGGGCTCCGGCAGGACGGCCTCCATCTTTTGCACGATCGTGTCGCGGCGCGGGGTCCGGGAGGGGGAGGTCCAGAGCTTGATCACGTCGGTCCGGGTGACGACGCCGATCACATCCCCGTCGCGCACCACCGGCACCTGGCCCACCTTGGACCCGATCATCAGCTGCTGGAGGTGTTCCACCGAATCGTCCGGGCTCACCTGGATCTGGCCCATCGTCATGAACTGGCTGATGGGTTTGTCACCCAACTGGAGCCTGCTCGCCCGATCGATCTCCCGGCGCGCCAGGATGCCCACCAGGCGTCCCTCCTCGTCCACGACGGGGAAGCCCTCAAAGCCATACTTCTGCATGGCCTCGGCGGCCTGCTCCACCGTGGTGCTGGCCGGGAGCGTGTGGACGCCATGCGACATGATCTGTGCGACGGTGGCGGTCGGGCGGATGGCGCCTTTCAGGAGGCCCAGGAGCTGGTCCCGCGCCGCCTGTAGGGTCGGGCCGCGGATGAGCGCAGCTGCGGCGCGCGTGTGCCCGCCTCCGCCCATCTGCCTTGCTACGTGGCCGACGTCGATCGCATCGTCGGTGGAGCGGGCCACCATCTGCAGGTGGTCGCCCAAGTCCACGAGGAGGAACAGCCCTGCCGGGTCGTACAGATCGCGGAACTTTTGCGCCAGGGTTGAGATCTCCTCGACATAGCCCCGAGCGCTGGCTGTGGCAATCACCACCGTGTGACCCGCGAGCTGCAGCGCCTCCAGCCCACTCATCAGCGCATTGTAGAGGTGCCTCTGCTGCTCGCTCAGCGGCTGGTGCAGGAAATCGCTGACCACGGCCAGGTTGGCGCCTCGGTCGACCAGCCAGGTCGCGCAGCGCAGGTCGCGGACCGTGGTAGCCGAATAGGTGAGCGAGCCCGTGTCCTCGTAGATGCCCAGCGCCAGCAGGGTTGCTTCCACCGGGGTGAGCCCCAGGCCCGACTCGATGATCCGCTCCAGCAGCAGAGTTGTGGTGGCCCCACACTCCCCCCCAGAATAGCTCCACTGCTCCGGCAGCGCGCGGTCGAGGAGGTGGTGATCGATGACGTGTACCTGTGTCTCACCGGTCATGCCCGAAGGAGTGACCAGCGTCTGGGTGTCCACGAGAATGACGCGATCCACCGGCCGCCGGCGGGGCAGGTCATCGTAGCCGACGTACGGCAGCTCCCCCCCGTACATGGTCAGGAACTCGCGCAGGTTCCGATTCATCCGCCGCGGCAGCACAGGGACGGCCTCCGGGTAGAGCTTGGAGGCCGCCAGCTGCGAAGCCAAGCCGTCGAAATCGGTATTCTCGTGCGTGAGGATTAACTGCAGGCCCACTACCAGGTTGCCCGGTCAATGTCCGGAACGATCGGCTCTTCCGGCGAATCGTCTTCCGGAGGCAATTCCGTGTCGCACACCTCTTCCAGCGTCTCCAGCGCTTCGTCGGGCGCCTGCTCCTCCTGCGCCCGCCCGTTGAGAAGCCACAAGCCTCCCAGGATGGCGAGCAGGAGGCCTATGGCCCCCCCGCAGCAGACCGGCGCTTCGACCAGGAGCCGGTAGGCCGTGCCGGTCGGGTTGAGGAGGGTGCTCAGCCAATCCCCCCACAGCCATCGCGTGGCCGCATCTACCTGGAACAGCGTGCTGGTCACCGAATAGACGCTGCTGATCAGATAGGGAAGCAGGCAAATGCAGAGCAGCAAGCCAAGCCCGGCCACGATCCAGCCGGGGCTACCCCTGCGTCGATTCATGATCCCCCCTTGTCGATAGGAACTCGGGCCCGCCAGAGCCGGGCACGAGCAGGTCGGGCCTCTTCTCTGGCAGGTCGCCGTACACACCCCGGTACTCGGCGGGCAGCAGCGCCGCGATGCGGTACATGATCTCGTCGGTCAGCTCGTGCTGCTGCTGCACGCTCGGCCTCTGGCCGGAGGCAAGGGCCGGTGGACGGAAAGGCTGGCCAAACACCACCCGTACCCGTGCCCGGCGCAGGCGCCTGAGCTCCGAGAATACCTCCGGTCCCCCTGTTGCCGCCAGGGGCACCAGCGTCACGCCGGTCCGCAGCGCGATGTAGGACGGTCCCCGGTGGCCCTGCTGCAGCGCCCCGGTCCTGCTGCGGGTACCCTCAGGCGCCACGCCGAGGAATCCATTTCCCGCCAGCACGGCCAGTGCCTTGCGCAGGGCATTGCGGTCCACCTCGCCCCGCTCGACAAAGATGGCATCCAGGGAGCGCATCAAGGGGCCAAACAGGAGGTGGTTCTCCCACTTCTCTCCGGCGAACACGTACACCCGGTACGGGATGGCGGTCATGATGATCGGCGAGTCGAGCAAGTGCAGGTGATTGGTGACAAAGAGGCAGGGCCCCTGATTGGGGATGTACTCCTGGCCATGGACCTCGAACCGCGTCAGAAGCCGCACCAGGGTGGCAATCACCGCGCGCACGGCCCGGTACCAACCCACGTTCCCGACCGGGTATTGCCTGACCGGATCCTCTCTTCCCGTCGTGCCTGCTGCCAATCCTCGCCTGCACCCCCTCCCCGTATGCCTGGTATGTCCCCGAGTCAAGCCCGGCCTAAGGCCGAGCCGTGGCCGGCGGCTGCTCTGTGACCTCTGGCGCCGCATAGTCCACGCGCCAGCCCTGGACCCCGACGGAATAGCGCGCCACTTCCCCCAACGGGGTCAGCGTGATGTCAAAAGGGGCAATCGCCCCCGGCAGAAAGAGCTCAGCATCGATGCCGACGCTCCGGGCCCCCGCCACATGGCCCCCTGCATCGTACAGGGTGACGATGAGGGCAACCTTCTCCGCCTCGGACTGCCCGGTGTTCTCCACCCGGCCCTTGACCTGGTACGTTCCGTCGGCCAGCCATCCGCCCGACGTGTCGGACAGGGCCAGGCTCGGATAGCGCGGCCCCAAGTGCGTAGAGCGGACCCCGCTCAAGACCTGGGTCTGGTACTGCGCAAAGTCGGACGGCGGTGCCGTGAAGAGAATCGAGAAGGGGGAGCGCCCCCTCCCCGCCAGCACGTCCAGCTGGGTAAAGGCCGCGCCGGTCGCCAGCAGCTCACCCTGGGCATTGTGCAGAGTGACCCGGACCTGGACCTCCTCCGCCGGCTCGGTCGAGAGGTTGACCACCTCCCCCAGGCACCAAAGGCTGTCCGCCGGGGTAGCATAAAACGCCAGCCCTTCGATCCGCAGCGCCACCGGTGTCGGCGTCGGGACTTCTGTCGGCTCGCTGCCCGCCTCGCGGGGTGGTATCAGGATTTCCTGGCCGATCCAGAGGCGGCGCGGGTCCTCAATGCCATTCACCTCCTGGAGCTCGCTCACCGTCAGCCCAAAGGCACGCGCAACCTCGAGGAGGGTATCGCCCTTCTTGATCGTGTAGATGATGGGTGTCGGCGTTACGGTCGGCGTGGGCGTGTTGGAGGGAGTCGCCGGGACCAGGGTAGCCGTGGCCCGGCGGGTCGCCGCCGGCGTCGGCGTCGCGGTGGAGGTGGCAGGGACCTCCGCCCGGCCGGTCGGCGTCGGCGGCGCCAGGATCTGCCCGCATCCGCCCAGCGACAGGACGCAAGAGGCAGCAATACAGATGGCAAGCACCGTCCGCCATATCCCTTTCCCTGCCGGTCGGATCACCCTGTGTCTGTCCCTTTCCGCGCCACCCATGCCACTGCGCCCGGGGCACCAGCAGCAGCGTGGATTGTAGCAGAGGAGAAGGCGAAAGTCAAAGCCACCCCTCACCCGCAGGCCGGCGCGGCGCTTGACCCGCCCACCCACCGGTGCTAGAATCGCGCCATTCGTGACAGGAGGCAAGGGACATGGCAGATCCTCGTGTTGAAACGATGGCGCGGATCCTGGTGGACTATTCCGTGCACGTCCAGCCCGGCGAGCTGGTGGTCATACGCGGCGCTCCCGAAGGGGCTCCCCTCATCCGGGAGGTGTACAAGCGCGTGCTGGAGCGCGGCGCCCACCCCTATACCACCATCGGCTTGGAAGGACTGGGAGAGATCTTTTACAAGGTCGCCAGCGACGCCCAACTCGACTACGTGCCCAACGTGGAGCGCCAGCTGATCGAGGATGCGGACGCCCGCATCAGCGTCTGGACCGAGGTGAACACCAAGGCCCTGACCAGCGTCGACCCCGCCAAGCAGGCGCGTGCCGGGGCGGCTCGGCGGCCGCTCATGCAGCGCTTCCTGGAGCGCGCGGCCAAGAAGGAAGTAAAGTGGACCGGAACGGCCTATCCGACGAACGCCTTTGCCCAGGATGCCGAGATGTCCCTGAGCGAGTTCGAGGACTTTGTCTATGGGGCCGCCCTGGTGCACCTGCCCGACCCTATCGCCGGCTGGCAGGCCGTCTCCCGCGACCAGCAGAGGTTGGTCGACTGGCTGAACACCAAAGACCAGATCCACCTGATCGGCCCCGACACCGACCTGACGCTTTCCGTCAAGGGCCGGACGTGGGAGAACTGCGACGGGCACGAGAACTTCCCCGACGGGGAGATCTTTACCGGCCCCGTCGAGACCTCCGTGAACGGCACCGTGCGCTTCAGCTACCCAGCCTGTGAGGACGGGCGCGAGGTCGAGGACGTCCGGCTTTGGTTTGAGAACGGCCGGGTCATACGCGCCACAGCCGCCAAGAATGAGGCCTACCTGCTGACGATGCTCGACACCGACGAAGGGGCGCGGGTCCTGGGCGAGTTCGCTTTTGGCACCAACCAGGGCGTGCAGCGCTTTACCAAGAACATCCTCTTCGACGAAAAGATCGGCGGCACCGTACACATGGCCGTCGGCACCGGCTACCCCGAAACGGGCAGCCTGAACCGGTCGGCCATCCACTGGGACATGATCTGCGACCTGCGTCGGGGCGGCGAGGTGTGGGTCGATGGTCAGCTCTTCGCCAAGGACGGCAAGTTCACGATCTAGCACGGCTTGCTCGGACCAAGGCCGCGGGGCCGGTCCGGGTCTTGGCCATCTGGGCGCAGGGAGAAACACCCTCTCTGCCGCCCAGGAGGGCCGGGCCTGGACCGGCCCCTGCCTTCTGTTGGTGCCCTTCCCCTCCCTGCCTGGAACCGTACGGGCACGGCCTACGTCTTGATAGCAGGGCCGGTCTGCCTCGGGGCAGTAGACACCCGGCCCCCGCTGTGCTATACTTCCTCGGGGGAGAGGGGCGTGGCGAGTAGAGACCAAGGACACCGGCCCCCGTGGCCGGTGCCCCGGCGGGTGAGGTCGGCGATGCCGGCGCGTAGGCGCGCCCGCCGTGCTGTGGCGGCCGTTTTTCTGGCCCTCCTGGTGGCAGGAGCGGCCGCTTTTGGCTGTCTGCTGTCCGGCCTGCCCTCCACCGATGATCTCACCGGCCATGCCTCGGCCCCAAGCAGCAAGATCTATGACCGCAGCGGCCGCCTGCTCTACGAGATGCCACCGCCCGACACCGGCAGGCACTCGCCTGTCCCACTGGACGAGGTCCCCCTTCTCCTCCGCCAGGCCGTGATCGCCACCGAGGACGCCGGCTTCTATGAGAACCCCGGCGTCGAGCCGTGGGCCATCGTCCGCGCCCTCTGGATCAACCTGCGCGGCGGGGAGGTGCTCTCAGGGGGCAGCACCATCACCCAACAGCTCGCCCGCAACCTGCTGATGAGCGCCGACGAGCGGGCCCAGCGCACCCTGATCCGCAAGCTGCGCGAAGCGGTCCTCGCCTGGCGCCTGGCGCGTCACTACTCCAAAGACCAGATCCTGGAGCTCTACCTGAACGAGACCTACTTCGGCAACATGGCCTACGGGGTGGAGGCCGCCGCACAGACCTACTTTGACAAGCACGTGCATGACCTGGACCTCGCCGAGTCGGCCATGCTCGCCGGGCTGCCCCAGGCTCCGGCGCCCTACAACCCGCTGGAGCACCTGGACGCCGCGCAGGAGCGGCAGTCGGTGGTCCTCGAGCTGATGACCAGGTACGGCGCAATCACCCCTGAGCAGGCCCGTCAGGCCCGCCAGGAAAAGCTCTACTATGCGTCCGCTGCCTTCCCCATCCGCGCCCCCCACTTTGTGATGTACGTGCGCGCCCAGCTGGAGCAGGAGCTCGGGCTGGCGAGGCTGGAGCAGGGTGGGCTGCGCATCTACACCACGCTCGACCTAGACCTGAACGAGACGGCCCGCGACCTCGTCCGCTACCGCTTGGAGAGGCTGGCCGAGTGCAACGGGCGCGCCGACTGCCCGCCGGGCGGGCACAACGCACGGAACGCAGCCCTGGTCGCCCTCGACCCCGCCACAGGGCACATCCTGGCGATGGTGGGCAGCCCCGACTACTTCTCCGCCCGGATCGACGGTGCCGTGAACGGCACGACCTCGCTGCGCCAGCCGGGCTCTTCCATCAAGCCGGTTACCTATGCCGCCGCCTTCGAAACGCGCCGGCTCACCCCCGCGACCATGATGCTCGACCTGCGCACCTCGTTCGTCACCCGCGAGGGCGACTCCTACGTGCCCCTGAACTATGACCTCCTCTTCCGCGGCCCGGTCCGGCTGCGCGAGGCGCTGGCCTCCTCCTACAACCTGATCGCCGTCAAGGTGCTCGAAACCACCGGCATCGAGACGATGACCAACCTCGCCGGGCAGCTGGGCATTACCACGCTGCGTGACTCCGGCCGTTTTGGGCTGGCCGTGACGCTGGGCGGAGGCGAGGTGAGCCTGCTCGAGCTCACCTCGGCCTACGCGGCACTGGACAACGGCGGGCGGGCCCTTGCGCCGGTCGCCATCCTGCGCGTGGAGGACGAGAAGGGCCGTGCCCTGCTCTCCTCGGCGCACCAGGGCGAGGGGTCGCAGGCCCTGGACCCGCGGGTCGCCTACCTGGTAACCGACATCCTGAGCGACAACGCAGCCCGCACGCCGGCCTTCGGCGAGGAGAGCGTCCTCAAGCTGAGCCGGCCGGCGGCGGTCAAGACCGGCACGACCACCGACTTTCGAGACAACTGGACGGTGGGCTACACACCCGACCTCGTCACCGGCGTCTGGGTCGGCAACGCCGACAACGAGCCGATGCACGAGACATCGGGGGTCAGCGGCGCGGCGCCCATCTGGCGTGACTTCATGGAGACGGCCCTCAGGGGACGCCCGGAGCGGCCCTTTGCGCGGCCGGCCGGCCTGGTGGAGGCCGAGGTCTGCTCGCTCTCGGGCATGCTGGCCGGCCCCGACTGCCCGCACCGGGTGACAGAGCTCTTCCTGGAGGGCACCGTCCCGCAGGAAACGTGCACCATGCACCGCCGCGTTGCCCTCGACCGCGCCACCGGGCTGCCCGCCACCGCGGACACCCCGGCCGGCCGGACCGTCGTCCGCGTGCTCACCCTGCTTCCGCCCGAGGCCCAGGCCTGGGGTGAGGAGCAGGGGTTGCCCCTTTGGCCGGCCGGTCAGGAGATGGTCGGAGGCACGGGCGGAGGGGCAGAGGGATCGTCCGGTCAGGAGACCGGCCGGGAGCAAAGCGGCGACGCGCTCACGATGAGCAGCCCTGACTCGGGGGCGATCTACCGCCTCGACCCTGCCCTGCCGCTGAGCGCACAGCAGATCGAGGTCTCGGCCTGGGCAGGCGGCGGCGTCCGTCTGTCGGAGGTCCGCCTGCTGGTCGACGGGCAGCCCCTGGCCCGCCTGGGGACGGCGCCCTTTTCGGCGCTGTGGCAGCTGGAGCCGGGCCTGCATCTCTTCTCGGCCGAGGGCGTCACCGCCGGAGGGGAGCTGGTGACCAGCAACCAGGTCCGGGTGGAAGTGCGTGAGTAATCGAGGCAGGCTCAGCCTGCCCAAACAAGGAGGAAGGATGTCCAAGCAAACCTCTCTACGGATCTACCGGTGGCTGTGCCTCTTGCTGGTCAGCATCATGGTGCTCGGCGCCTGCGTGCCGGCGGCGACCGAGGAGGCGACAACCGCCGCCCAGCCCTCGGCTACCCTGCCGCCCCCCACCCCGGCACCGCCGACCGCCACGCCCATGCCCCTGCCCGAGCCGCAGCTGGCCTCGCGCCAACCGGCACCGGGCGAGGAGCAGCCGCTCGACGCACCCATCGTGCTCACATTTGACGAGCCGATGGACCGCGCCAGCGTGGAGGCCGCCTTTGCGATCTCCCCCACGGTCGAGGGTGCGTTTGACTGGGCAGACGACCGGACTCTCTCCTTCCGGCCGGCCGGTCCTCTGGAGCGAGGCAACTACTACCAGGTCACCGTCGCCGCCACCGCGGCCAACAACGAGGGCCTCTCGCTGGTCGAGCCGCTCGCCTTTGGCTTCCAAACCTCCGGGTTCCTCCACGTCAGCCAGGTCATGCCTGCCCAGGCTACCGTTGACCTCGATCCCGGCGCGACCGTCACGGTTGTCTTCGACCGGCCTGTCGTGCCCCTCACCTCCATCGGCCAGCAGGCTGGCCTGCCCGACCCGCTCACCTTCGTGCCGCCCGTCGCCGGCGAAGGCGAGTGGCTGAATACCTCCATCTACCTCTTCCGCCCCGACGGCGGCTTCCTACCGGCCACCCACTACAAGGCGCGCGTGGCGGGCGGCCTCTCCGACACGACGGGCGGCGTGCTGGAGGACGACTACACTTGGGAGTTCACCACCATCCGCCCCGCGGTCCTCTCCTGGAGGCCCAAGGACGGCTTTCCCTACGTAGGCCCGACCGACGTCATCAGCGTCACCTTCAACCAGCCGATGGACCACCCGTCCGTCGAGGCGGCGTTTGGGCTGATGGCCCAGGACCAGCCGGTAAGCGGCACCTTCCGCTGGAGCGGCGGCGAGAAACCCAGCTCCCCGGAAACCATGGTCTTTGTGCCCGACCGGCCCCTGCCGCGCGGGACGGACTTTGACGCCCGCGTGGCGGCGGACGCCAGGGCCCGGGCCGGCGAGGTAGGTCTCGCCGGGGTGCAGGCCTGGAGCTTTGCCACCGTCAAAGAGCCGGCGCTGCTGCGCACCTTCCCCGCCGACGGCCGGACCGGCATCGACCCCGGCACCAGCGTCACCTTTGTCTTTGCCGGCCCCATGGACCGCAAGGGCTTCATGGAGCACCTGACCATTCTGCCGGAGGCGACCAAGGTCTATACCTCCTGGGCCGAATCCGATACCGAGGTAGAGGTCTCCTTCGACCAGGAGCCCGTGTCCGACTACACCCTCCGGGTGGATGCCGGGGCGCCGGACAGGTACGGGGCCCTGCTGGGCAAGGCGGGCATCGTCCGCTTCTCAACCGGCGACCTGCCCCCCTACGCCGCCTTGAACTATCCCACCGAGATAGGCGTCTACAGCGCCTACACCGACACGGTGGTGTACGCCACCCATCGCAACGTCTCGCGCATCGAGCTGGACGTCTACCAGGTGGACCTTGCCACCTTCATGCGGCTGCAGGGCGACTGGGAGGCCCGCAACGCCTTCCGCCCCGCCGCAGAGGACCTGGTGCGCTCCTGGACCGTCGAGCTGGACACGCCGCGCAACAAGGCGGGCCGCCAGCCGGTCTACCTCGACGGCGAGGATGGCCCGGCCCTGCCTCCCGGCATCTACTACCTCCAGATGGCTGCCCCCGAGATCGAAGCGAAGGACAAGAACTACCAACCCTGGCGCTGGACCTTCATTAAGACACGCCTGAACCTGGCCCTCAAGCAGACCCAGACCGAGGCGCTGGTGTGGGCCACCGACCTGGCGAGCGGCCGGCCGGAGGCGGCGCTTGCGGTGAGCCTCTACAAGCGGCAGGGCAAAGAGGTCACGGAGGGCACGACGGGGAGCAATGGCCTCTTCCAGGCCGGGGACCTGGCGCTGGACGACCTCTGGAGCGAGCTCTTTGCCGTGTCCGGCGCGCCCGGCGACGAGGGCTTTGCCATCGCCTTCAACGGCTGGGACAGCGGCATCAGCCCCTGGGATTTCGACGTCGAGTCCGAGTTCTGGGCAAACAAGTACCAGGGGTACCTCTACACCGACCGGCCCATCTATCGCCCCGGACAGACGGTCTACTTCAAGGGCATCCTGCGCGACGACGACGACGCCCACTACAGCATTCCCGCCGGCCTCGAGACGCTGGAAGTGCGGCTGAGCGACCCGCAGGGGAAGGAGATCTACAAAGAAAAGCTTGCCCTCAGCGACATGGGAAGCCTCTTCGACCAGCTCGCCCTCGACGCCGAGGCGCCGCTCGGCAGCTACTGGCTGCAGGCCCAGGACACCGACCGCGAGATCTATGTCGGCACCAGCTTCACCGTGGCCGAGTACAAAAAGCCCGAGTACCAGGTCGAGGTGACGGCCGACAAGCTGGCCTACCTCGGAGGCGACACCATCCATGCCACCGCCGAGGCCACCTACTACTTCGGAGGCCCCGTCGCCGGCGCCAAGGTGCGCTGGAGCGTCCTCAGCAGCAACCACTTCTTCTCCTACACCTGCCCGCAGGGCGGGTCCTGCCCCTGGTACAGCTGGACCGACTACGAATGGGGCAGCGAGGACCTGGAGCGCGACTATGGCGGCTACGGCGAGCTGATTGCCGAAGGCGATGCCGTGACCGATGCCCAGGGCCGGGTCACCTTCCCGGTACCGGCAGACATCTCAAAAGAGACCCTGAGCCAGCTCTTTACCGTCGAGGCGAGCGTCACCGACCTCACCGGCCAGGTGGTCTCCAGCCGCACGGGGGCCATCGTCCACAAGGGCGAGTTCTACGTAGGCATCGCCCCGCGCCAGAACCTGGCCCAGGTGGGCGAGGAGGCGCCGGTCGAGCTCCTGACCGTCGATTGGGACGGCCGGCCCGTCGCCGGCGTGCCGCTCACCCTGGTCTTCATGGAGCACGAGTGGTTCAGCGTCCAGCGCCAGGCGGAGGATGGCGGCTTCTACTGGGATTGGACCACGCGCGACACCCCGGTGCTGACCACAACCGTCACCACCGGGCGCGACGGCCGCGCGACCGCAACTTTTGTCCCCAAGAAGGCAGGCAGCTACCGCGTGCGCGCCCTGGCCCGCGACGGCTACGAGAATCAGGTCCGCAGCTCCACCTACCTCTGGGTCTGGGGCGGCGATGCCTACGTCAGCTGGCGGCAGGAAAGCAACAACCGCATCACCCTCATCGCCGACAAGCCGGAGTACGAGGTCGGCGACACAGCCGAGATCCTGGTGGCCTCGCCCTACAGCGGCACCGTGCAGATGATGTACACCGTCGAGCGCGGCCACCTCATGGACGCCGACGTGCGCCAAGTCTCCACCAACAGCTACGTCCTGAAGGTGCCCATCCTGGAAGAGATGGTGCCCAACGTCTTTGTCTCGGTCCTCCTCGTCCAGGGCTCCGAGCAGGCGCCCGGCGGCCTGGCGACCTTCAAGATGGGGCTGGTCAAGCTGCCCGTCTCGCTCGAGTCCAAGCGACTCACCATCGCCCTCACGCCCGACAAGGACATGGCGGCGGGCGAGCACTATGCGCCGCGCCAGACGGCCACCTACGACGTCCTCGTCACCGACAGCGCCGGCAAGCCGGTCGAGGCCGAGCTCTCGCTGCGCCTGGCCGACCTCGCCGTCCTGGCACTCGCCGACGAGCCGGGCTATACCCTCGAGGAGACCTTCTGGCGGAACCGGGGGCTGGGCGTCCGCACCAGCCTGCCCCTCGCCGTCTCGATGGAAGCCTACAACCGCGAGGTCCGCGCCGCGGCCAAGGGAGGCGGCGGCGGCGACGAGGGCGGCCTGGTGCGCAGCAACTTTGCCGACACAACCTTCTGGGACCCCGTGGTCCGCACCGGCAAGGACGGCAAGGCCCAGGTCGAGGCCACCCTGGCCGACAACCTGACAACCTGGCGCATGCAGGCCCGCGGCATCACCGCAGACACGCGCGTCGGCCAGGTCAACGTCGACATCGTCTCCACACTCGACCTGCTGGTGCGGCCCGTCCTGCCCAGGTTCTTCGTCGTGAACGACGAGGCCGAGATCGCCACGGTCGTGCACAACAACACCGGCGAGCCCCTCCAGGCCGAGGTCAGCATCACCGCCGAAGGCCTCGCCGTCGACGGCGCGACGACGCAGCCGGTCAGCATCGCCGCCGGCGAGCAGGCCAAAGTCTCCTGGCCCGTCAAGGTGCTCCCCGGCCAAGAAGTGAAGGTGCGCATGTGGGCCAAGGCCGGCGACCTGTACGACGGCCGCGAGGACACCCTGCCGGTCTACCCCTACTCCACGCCCGAGGTCGTGGCGACCGCCGGGCAGCCCGGGACCCGGCAGGAAATCGTGCAGCTGCCGCGCGCCTTTGACCCCGCCCAGGGGGCCCTCACCCTCCACGTCGACGGCTCATTGACGGCCTCCACCCAGGAAGCCCTGACCTACCTGGAGGAATATCCCTACGAGTGCGTGGAGCAGACCGTCAGCCGCTTCCTGCCCAACGTCGCCACATGGCAGGCGCTCGACGAGATGGGCCTCGAGCGGCCGGCCCTGCGGCAAAAGCTCGCCCAGCTGGTCGGCTCGGGCCTGCAGCGCCTCTACAACGAGCAGCACTACGACGGCGGCTGGGGATGGTGGGCGGCCGACAAGTCCAACGCCTACCTCACTGCCTATATCCTGCAGGGAATGCTGGAAGCCAAGAAGGCCGGCTTCACGGTGGACGAGGACGTGCTGGCGCGCGCCGCCGGCTTCCTCTCGGACAACCTGCCCTCCGTCGGCAAGCTCAAGTCGCAGTGGGAGGCCAACCGGCTTGCGTACCAGCTCTACGTCATAGCCGAGCACAGCGCCGCCACCGAAGCCACGCAGGGCGGCAGCCTCGGCCTGGCGATCGGCCTCTACGACCGCCGTACCCTGCTCAGCCGCTACGGCGAGGCCTACCTGGCCGTCGCCCTCAGCCTGCTCGAGCCGGAGGAGCCGCAGCGCGTGCAGACGCTGCTTTCCGACCTCGCCGGCTCGGCGGTCGTCAGCGCCACCGGCACCCACTGGGAGGAGGCCGCGCCCGACTACTGGAACATGAACACCGACATCCGCACCACGGCCATCGTCCTGTGGGCGATGGCGCGGCTGGAGCCAGAGGGCGCACTCCTGCCCAACGTCGTCCGCTGGCTGATGGCAGTCCGGGAAGACGGCCACTGGGAGACCACGCAGGCCACCGCCTGGTCGCTCCTATCGCTGGTCGAGTACATGCGCGCCAGCGGCGAGCTCAAGGGCGACTTCTCCTGGGAGCTCTACCTCAATGGCGTCGAGACGGCCCGCGGCGACATCGAGCAGGCGACCATCGACGCAACCCACACGATCGAGGTCGAGATCGGCCGGCTGCTGGTCGACCAGGGCAACCGCCTCGTCGTCGAGCGCCTGGCCCCCCATTCGGGCCAGAGCGGCGAGGGGATGCTCTACTACTCGGCCAGCCTCAAGTACTACCTGCCGGCCGAGCAGGTCAAGGCACTCAACCGGGGCATCACCGTCGCCCGCCAGTACAGCCCGAGCGACGCGCCTGGCGCCTACGTGGACCGCGCCCAGGTGGGCGACGTCATCAAGGTCAAGCTGACAATCATCGCCCCCACCGACCTCTACTACGTCGTGGTCGAGGACCCGCTGCCGGCCGGCTGCGAGGGGGTGGACGTTGGGCTGAAGACGACGAGCGTCGTCGGCGACGCGCCCGAGCTCCAGAACCTCAGCGCGAAAGACCAGGAGCGCTACTACGGCTGGTACGGCTACGGCTGGTGGTGGTTCTCCACGAGCGAGATGCGCGACGAAAAGGTCGTGCTCTTTGCCGAATACCTGCCGCGCGGCACATACGAGTACACCTACCTGATGCGCGCCGGCGTCCCCGGCAAGTTCCAGGTCTCGCCCAGCATCGCCTACCAGATGTACTTCCCGGAGACCTTTGGCCGCAGCGACGGAGGCAAGTTCACCGTCGCCTCGGCCGACCAATGACAGGCATCCCGTTCCGGCGTGGTCCCGACCCCCTGTTCCGGCGTGGTCCCGACCACCCCGCCTGCTTACGTTCCGGGGTGGTCTCCTGACCACCCCGTAGCTCCCGTTCCGGGGTGGTCTCCCGACCACCCCGTAGCTCCCGTTCCGGGGTGGTCTCCCGACCACCCCGTTCCGGCACGCCCACCAACTGTCATTCCGAGGGAGCGCAGCGACCGAGGAATCTCGCCCATCCTTCCCGCTTCCCCAGGTTGGTCCCCGTCCCCTGCCGTGCTACAATCGCGCGCACCCAACATGAACCTCTTGCTCATTCGCCACGGAGAATCCATAGCCAACACCGAAGGCCGGATGCAGGGTCACTTTGACTCGCCCCTCAACGACCGGGGGCGGGCGCAGGCCCGCGCCCTTGCGGCGCGCCTCACGCGTGAGGCACGTGCCGTCTCGGCCGTCTACGCCAGCGACCTCTGCCGCGCCGCGGAGACGGCCGAAATCGTGGCAGCCGCGCTCGGCGCCCCCCTGCACCTCGACACGCGGCTGCGCGAGTTCGACATCGGGGTGCTCACCGGCGTCGTCTGGAGCGAGGTCGAGCATCTCTACCCGGACCTGTGGAAGCAGCTGCACGAATCCACGGAATATGTGCGCTTGCCGGGGGACGAGGGCCACGAGGCATTCCATGCCCGCCTGGCGGAGGCCCTGTCCTTCATCCAGGACCGCCACAATCCGGACGACACGGTCGCCATTGTCAGCCATGGCGGGAGCCTGAACATGCTCCTGGCGCACCTCATCGGCATGGATACCCACCGGCCGCTCCCCTTTCGCCTCTCGAATGCTTCGCTCAGCATCGTCGAGACGGGCGGCCGCCGGACCCGGCTCACCCTACTGAACGACACCTGCCACCTCGACGGCGAGCCCGTCGACTAGGGCAGTGCCGGGTATGGAAACCCGGCCTACTCGCGAGCCGGGTAGCGAAACCCGGCCTGCGAGACTCTGCCCCCAGCATCGTTTGTCCCCGCCCCTCCCCTGTGCTATACTGCGCGATGGCGCTCTGCCCCTGTAGCTCAGAGGATAGAGCAGAGGTTTCCTAAACCTTGTGTCGCAGGTTCGACTCCTGCCAGGGGTACTGGTCCGGGGCCTTTCAGCCAAAGGGTAGGCTGGAAGGTCCTCACACTCTCAGAGGAGGATAACACGTGGCTCGACTACCAGAACATGACATCAAGCGCCGGCAGCGGCGCCGCCTGAAGGTGCGCGCCTTCAAGAGGCGGCTGGCAACCTCGACCAATTCCCAGGAGCGCCAGCGCCTGATCGCCAAGATCCGCAGGATCGCTCCGACCGCACCGGTGCCCGAGAAGTAGATCCGCACCGCCCTGCCCCAAGGAGATGCCGCCTTGGGCACCCTCTATGTGAGCACGCTTCCGGCGAGCGGCCTGGACGACTGGCCCCTCCGGGCGCAGCGCAGGCTGCCCCAGGTGTCGCTGGTCGTCGCCGCGAGCTCCTGCGCCGCGCAGGAAGCCCTGCGCGGCCTGCCGTCCACCCCGCCCCTGGTGGGGCTGGCCGGCACCCGGGCCGCGCTGGAAGCCCTCGAAACGGGTGACGTCTTGCTGCTCCTGGACGGCGCACGGGCCGCTCCGCCCGGCCCGGCCGTGGCGCTCGTTCGCGCGGCGGCCGAGCAGGGCTTCGCCGTCGAATCGGTGCCCGGCCCCTCGCTGCCAGTAACGGCGCTCGTGGTGTCCGGGCTGCCGGCGGACGGCTTTCACTATCTCGGCAAACTGCCGCCGGAGCCGGCCGCCCGGTCCGCGCTCCTCGCCTCCGTCGCCGCCCAGACTCGCACCCTCGTCCTCACCACAGACGGCCCCGAGCCGGGCCTCTGGGAGGCGCTGTACGGCGCCCTGGGCGCCCGCCCGGCCGTGCTCTCGTCGGGCGCCGGTGCGGCGCACGCGCCCCCCTGGCGCGGCACCCTCGGCCCCGCCGCGGAAGGGCCAGACCTGCCGCCGGGGCCCTGTGCCCTCGTGATCGGCGGCGCGCCGGAGCGGCCCGCCCGCTGGACGGACGATCGCCTTGGCGCCGAGATCCAGGCCTGCCTGCAGCAGGGGCTGAGCGCCAACCAGGCGGCCAGGCAGCTGGCCCAGCAGTCCGGTTGGCCGCGCCGCGAGATCTACCGCAGGGCGGTCCACGGAGACCCTCTCCCACAAGAGGAATCGAAGCATGACAGAGTATGACGACCTGGCGCTGATGCGGCGCCTCGACCCCCAGGACATGCTGGGGCACGTAGCGCGCCTGCCCGAGCAGTGCCGCGATGCCTGGGAAGGCGCCCGCGGGCTCGACCTACCGCCCTCCCACCGCTCCATCACCCGGGTGCTGGTCGCTGCCATGGGCGGATCCGCCATCGGGGGCGACCTCGCGGCGGCCGCGGTGGCCAACCAGTGCCGCGCGCCGATCCTGGTGCACCGGGACTATGGCATCCCGGCCTATGCCGACCCCCAGACCCTGGTCATCGCCTGCTCCTACTCGGGCGAGACGGAGGAGACGCTCTCCGCCTTCGAAGCGGCGCACCGTCGGGGCTGCCCCCTCGTGGCAGTGGCCACCGGCGGGACCCTCGCCCGGCAGGCCGCCGAGTGGGGCGCCCCGCTGCTGCGCGTCGCCTACCAGTCGCAGCCGCGCGCGGCGCTCGGCTACCTCCTCGTCTCCATGCTGGGCATCCTCCGCGCCGCCGGCGCCATCGACGACCCGTCGCCCAGCCTCGACGAGGCGCTCGGTCTCCTCGAGGCGCGCGCCCCTGCCCTGGCGCCCGAGAGCCCCCTCTCCCGCAATCCGGCCAAGCAGCTCGCCGCCTCCCTCGCCGGCCGCGTCCCGCTCATCGCCGGCAGCGGCGCCCTCGCCCCCGTTGCCCGCCGCTGGAAAGGGCAGGTCAACGAGAACTGCAAGGGCTGGGCCTGCTTCGAGGTCCTGCCCGAGATGGACCACAACACGCTGGCCGGCGTCCACTTTCCTGCCGAGGCCGTGCGCTGGTTCACCGCCCTCTTCCTGCACCCCGAGCCGGCGCCGGGCAGCCCCTCGCGCGCGGACCGGCGCGTCGATCTGACCCGGCAGCACCTTCAGCAGCGCGGCATCCCCTGCCACGACGTGCCCCTGCCCGGCGAGTCGCCCCTCGCCCAGATCCTCAGCGCGGTGCAGCTGGGCGACTACATGAGCTGCTACCTCGCCTTCCGCTACGGCGCCGATCCCACCGAGCTGGACGACGTCGTCCACTTCAAGCACCTCATGGCGCAGGGCTAACCGGTCCCAGGCTCCCATCCTGCCATGGCCTCGCTCTTCCGTCCCGCCCGCCCCGTACCCGCGGAGTACCGCTCTACCTTCTTCCATCTCTACATGGACATCGCCTGGTACGCGGTCCTCTCAGCCAGCTCGCTCTCCTTCGTGGCCGTCTACTCCGCCCGGCAGGGCGCCAACGGCTTCCAGATCGGGCTCCTGACCGCGGGCCCGGCGGTGATGAACCTGCTCTTCACCATCCCGACCGGCCGCTGGCTCGAGAGGCAGCCGATGAGCGCCGCCGTCTTCTCGACCGCCGTGCTCAGCCGCTTCCTCTACCTGCCGTGGGTCGTCCTCCCCTGGCTGCTGGCGCCCCAGGCCCAGGTCTGGGCCCTGGTCGGGCTCACCCTGCTCATGAGTATCCCCGGCACGCCGCTCGCCGTCGGCTTCAACGCCCTCTTCGCCGAGGCGGTCCCGCCCGAGTACCGCGGGCACGTGATCGCCATCCGCAACGCCCTGCTCGCCGTCGTCTTCATCGCCGTGTCCTTGCTCTGCGGCCAGCTCCTGGTTCGCATTCCCTTCCCGGCAGGCTACCAGGTCGTCTTTGCCCTCGGCTTCCTGGGCGCCATCATGTCCACGCTCCACCTCAAGTTCGTCGTCCCGCCCGGCCAGGCCCGCCGCCCCGACACCCAGGGCCCTCGCAGCCTCGCCTGGCCGAGCCTCCGCTCCCTCGCCGGGCGGCTGCGGGCGCTGCGTGCCGTCTCGGGAAAGGGCCTCCTGCGCACCGATCTCCTCCGCGGCTCCTACGGCAAGTTCATCGCCGTCATCTTCTACTTCAACTTCTCGATCTACCTCGCCATCCCCCTCTTCTCGCTCTACATGGTCAACGACCTGCGGCTGACCGACCAGATCATCGGCCTCGGCACGGCCCTCTTCTACGTGAGCGTCCTCCTCGGCTCGACCCAGCTGGACCCCTTGACCCGCCGCCTCGGCAACCAAAAGATCACCGCCGCCGGCGTCGTCTTCATGAGCCTCTACCCGACCGTGATGGCCCTCAGCCGCGGCAAAGAGCTCTTCCTGGTCGCCTCGATGATGGGCGGGCTCGGCTGGTCGATGGTCGGGGGCGCCCTGGTCAACTACCTCCTGGAAAAGGTGCCGGTGGACCACCGGCCTCCCTACCTGGCCTGGTACAACCTGGCCGTGAACGGCGCGCTGCTCCTGGGCTCGCTGGTCGGCCCCTTCGTCGCCGAGGCCGTCTCCGTCCGCATCGCGCTGCTGATCTTTGGCGGCCTTCGCTTCGTGGCGGCCCTGGTATTCTGGCACTGGGAATAGGCCGCCCGCCCTGCCGGCTCCCCGGGCCGGCCAACCATACCAAGGAGAGACATCCATGCCTGAGGTCAAGTTCAATACCTACTACCGCTACGACGACCTGACCCGCATCCTGCACGCCTACGCCGAAGAGCATCCCGGCCTCCTGCGCGTCGAGTCGATCGGCAAGAGCCACGAGGGGCGCGACATATGGCTCGTCACCGCGACCAACAGCGCGACCGGCGCCGACCGGCACAAGCCCGCCCTCTACGTCGACGGCAACATCCACGCCAGCGAGGTCTCCCCCTCGACCGCCTGCCTCTATCTGATCCACTACCTGGTCACCGGCTACGGCACCGATCCCGACGTGACGCGCTGCCTCGACACCCGGGCGTTCTACATCTGCCCGCGCGTGAACCCCGACGGCGCCGAGTGGGCACTGGCCGACCGGCCCAAGATCATCCGCTCCAGCACGCGCCCCTACCCCTTCGACGAGGAGCCGATCGGCGGGCTGCAGGAGGAGGACGTCGACGGCGATGGCCGGATGCTGACCATGCGCGTGCCCGATCCCAACGGCCCGTGGAAGGTCTGCGCCGAGGAGACGCGCCTGCTGGTGCGCCGCGATCCCACCGAGACGGGCGGCGCCTACTTCCGCCTGCTGCCCGAGGGGCGGATCGAGAACTACGACGGCGCGCTGATCGCGCTGCGGCCCGACAAGGAGCGCCTCGACCTGAACCGCAACTTTCCCGTGAACTGGCGGCAGGAGTACCAACAGCCGGGCGCCGGCCCCTACCCCACCTCCGAGCCGGAGGCCCGCGCCCTCGCCGCCTTTGTCACCGGCCATCCGAACATCACCGGCGGCGTGGTCTTCCACACCTACAGCGGCGTGATCCTGCGGCCCTTCTCCGACCGCGCCGACCAGGAGATGCCCGCCGAAGACCTCTGGACCTACCAGGCCATCGGCAAGAAGGGGACGGCCCTCACCGGCTATCCGGCCGCCTCCGTCTTCCACGAGTTCCTCTACCATCCCAAAGAGATCACCACCGGCGGCTTCGACGACTGGCTCTACGACCACGTCGGCATCTTTGCCTGGACCGTCGAGATTTGGAGCCCGCAGCGCCAGGCGGGCATCACCGAGTACAAGTTCATCGACTGGTACCGCGAGCACCCCCACGACGACGACCTGAAGATGCTCAAGTGGAGCGATGAGGTGCTGGAGGGCAAGGGCTACGTCGACTGGTACCCATTCGACCACCCCCAGCTCGGCCCGGTCGAGCTGGGCGGCTGGAACCACCAGCTTGCCTGGCGCAACCCGCCGCCCCAATTCCTGGAGAAAGAGATCGCGCCCTTTCCCCGCTGGCTCGTCTGGCACCTCCTGATCTCACCGCGGATGGAGCTCTACGAGGCGACCGCCAAGCCGCTCGGCGAGGGCAGCTACCGCGTCCGCATGGTCGTCCAAAACACCGGCTGGCTGCCCAGCTACGTGACCAAGCGCGCCCTCGACAAGAAGGTGGTCCGCGGTGTGGTGTTCGAGATCGAGCTGCCCGAAGGCGCGGCGCTCGAGACGGGGGAGCCAAGGCAGGAGGCAGGCCAGATGGAAGGCCGCGCCTACAAGGGCTCCGCCCCCTCGGACCCAGATCCGACCGACGACCGCGTCAAGGCAGAGTGGGTCGTCCGCGCACCCGCCGGCGGCACCCTCCGCCTGGTGGCACGCCACGACCGCGCAGGCTTGGTGACGGCGAGTCTGCCGCTCGGTTAAAAGGCCGGTGCCGTGCTCCGGGGGAACCTGAACACGGCACCGGCGGCTCCGGTCCGAATCATAATGCCGGAACCCAAACGACGCCGAGGGTGACGCCGGGACAACCTCAGGGGGCAGACAACGCCTGCACACCCTTCCCCTCGCAGCTCACAGCGGGCATTGAGCTTCAACCCCATTATACCATGCCCGGTCAAGGCCTGCGTCACAATAGAGTGTCAGTAAGATTAAAGGCCGGGTCCACTTTTGACACGCCTCCCCTTTGCCTCTACAATCAGGCCAGGGGGAAGAGCCACGCATGGGCCACACACGGCGGATCCTGGTGGTCGACGACGACCGGGGACTCAGAAAGCTCCTCGTCGAGTTCCTGGAGCGGGAGGGATACGACGCCGTCCCCTGCGGCGACGGCGCGGGAGCCCTCAGGCTCCTCACACAGGAGCACTTTGACCTGCTGCTGGCAGACATCCGCATGTCCGGCATGTCCGGCATGGACCTGCTGGCCCGGGTCCGCGCCATCCCAATGGACATAGCCGTCATCATGATGACAGGATATGGCTCCAAGGAGACGGCCATAGGGGCATTGCGCGGCAACGTCAAGGACTACCTGGAAAAGCCCTTCACGCTGCACCATCTCCGGGCATCCATCCTCCGGGCACTGCCCGATGAGCAGCCTCGCGGTCAGTGGCGCGGGGCCCGCTCCTACGCCGGCCTCACCGTGGACGTGGACGCCCGCCGGGTCCTGGTCGACGGGGCAGAGGTGGACCTGACCAAGACCGAGTTCGACCTTCTGGCCTACCTCCTCGGCTGCTTGGGCTGTCCCGTTCCGACAGAGGAGCTCCTGGCCCAAGTCTGGGGCGACCCACCGGTCGCCAGCCAGGCGCCCGATGCCGTCAAGTCGTGCGTATGGCGGCTGCGAAAGAAGCTCGGGGACAGCGCCGCGCAGCCGCGCTACGTCCGCTCCATCCGGGGCTTTGGCTACCAGCTCGGGGGCGAGCCCTAGACCAGCGGCCCGCCGTCCAGCCCGGCGGGCAGAGGCACCTCCATCAGCGACAGGACCGTCGGCAGGACGCTCAGCACGGAAAAGCGCCGCGGCGCAATCTCCTGCCCGCCGATGTACAGCATCGCATCGTCGAACGTGTGCATCCCCACCAGCTCGTCGCCCTTGTAGGTGAGCGTCTCCTTGTAGAGCGGCCCCTTCGGATCGTAACCGTCGTGCGGCGCCAAGATCAGGTCCGCCGCCTGCTCCAGGTAGGGCCCCTTGTACAGCTCCTCGCGCCGGAAGGCCGCCTGGAAGATCGGCGCCCCGTCGTCCGGGTCCCGCAGCTGCAGGGCGGACGCCGCGATCTGGTCGCGCAGCGCCTCGTACTCGGCCCCCGGTGCGACCCAGCCCTCTTTCTCACGGCCGCGCAGCCGGATCACCACCCGCCCCGGGTCCAGGCTGTAGGCCGCCGAGCTCGGGTCGATCTCGTCCAGCCCCTTGGCGCGGTCGGGAGGGACGCTGCGCAGCTTCAGCCAGCCCTGGTCCATCAGCCAGCGGTTGACGTACACCTCTCTCTTGATGGTGCAAAAGCCATGGTCCGCCATCCACATCAGCGTCGTGTCCTGGTCCAGCTTGGCGGCCAGCTGCCCCAGCATCTCGTCGATGCGCTGGTAAAAGGCATAGAACGCCGGCGCGTAGGTGGGGTGCCCCTCCTCCATCTGCTGCCACAAAAAGTGGTGAAGCCGGTCCGTCTCCATCACGTGCACGTGCAAATAGTCCCACTCCTCGTTCTCGAGCAGGTGGAACAGCGTGCGGATCCGGGCGTCGAGCGCGGCATTGACCTCGCGCAGCGCCAGCTCCTTCGACTCCCGCGCCTTCCAGGGATCGGCGTCGATGATGTAGCCGAGCCGCTGCAGCGTCGGCAGGTACGACGGCGGGTAGACCGCCTTCTCCAGGCTGGGGCTCAGGAAACAGCCCACCAGGATGCCGTTCACCGGCCGGGGCGGATAGGTCACCGGCACGTTGACGACGATCACCCGCTTGCCCGCCTCGCCCAGCATCTCCCACAGCGTCTTGGCCTGCATGTTGCGCGAGGTGGGGATGAACTGCTTGTATGTCTGGGCGTCCCGGTCGATGAAGCCAAAGATGTTGTGCTTGGCCGGATTCACCCCGGTCATCATCGTGCTCCACGCCACGCACGACACCCAGGGCCACACCGAGTCCATGCGCAGCAGGCTCCCCTGCCGGGCCAGGCGCGCCGCGTTCGGCGCCCGCCCCTCCGCGATCAGCCGCTGCAGGAACGTGAAGGGCGTCCCGTCCAGCCCGATGAACACCACCCGCTTCCGCCGCGACTCCCTGCGGCGCAGCCGGCCCAATATCCCCATCCTATCCCCGCCCTACAAATACCCCAACGCCGCGAGCCGCTTCTCGATGGCCGCTTCTTCTTCGTCCGTATACGCCTCCTCGTGCGCCGCCGCCGGCATGTACCCCAGCTCCTCCAGCCTGCGCACGATCTTGGCCAAGCTCTCCTCAATCGTCTCCACGCCCGAGTCGATCATGACCTCAGGGTTCTCCGGCGGCTCGTACGGATCCGAGATGCCGGTAAAGTTCGGGATCTCGCCCGCGATCGCCTTCTTGTACAGCCCCTTGACGTCCCGCGCCATCAGCGCATCGAGCGTGGCGTAGCAATACACCTCGCAGAACTCGCCAATCTCCTTGCGCGAGCGCGCCCGAACCTCGCGGTAGGGCGAAATAAACGAGCACAGCACCGCCACCCCGTTGCGCGTCAGTAGCTTGGCGACGAACGTGACCCGCTCAATGTTCTTGTCCCGGTCCTCTTTCGAAAAGCCCAGGTCCCGCGTCAGCCCCTGCCGCACGATGTCGCCGTCGAGCCGCTCCACGCGCAGGCCGCGCTGGCGCATCACCTCTTCCAGCCGCACCGCCAGGGCAGTCTTGCCCGCGCCCGAGAGGCCGGTAAACCAAACCGTCACACCCTTCTGTTCCACGCTGATTCCTCCATTCTATGTCTAGCTCCCAGCCGAGCGCTACTGCCCCTTCCTCGCCCGCACGCCCGCCATCAGCACCTTCGAGACCTCCGGCCGCGTAAACTCCTCGGGCAGCATCTCCCCCCGCTCCAGCATCTCCCGCACCTGCGTGCCGCTCAGGTTGATCCACTGCTCCTTGCCGTGCGGGCACGTCTTGGCGCTCACGATCGCCTGGCACTTTTTGCAGTAGAACGTATAGTCGAAGAAGAGCGGGGTGATGCCCAGCTCGCCCGGCTGAAACTCGTCAAAGATATAGTGCGCGTCGTAGGTGCCGTAATACTTGCCCACGCCCGCGTGGTCGCGCCCCACGATAAAGTGCGTGCAGCCATAGTTCTTGCGCGCGATGGCGTGAAAGATCGCCTCGCGCGGCCCGGCGTAGCGCATCGCCGCCGGAAAGACGCTGAGGAGCACCCGGTCGGCCGGGTAATAATCGCTCAGGATCGCCTGGTAGCTCGCGATCCGCACGTCCGCCGGGATGTCGTCCGCCTTCGTCTCGCCCACCAGCGGGTGCAGCATCAGGCCGTCGACAATCTCCAGCGCCACCTTCTGGATATACTCGTGCGCCCGGTGGATCGGGTTCCGCGTCTGGAAAGCCACGATCCGCCGCCAGCCACGCTCGGCAAAGATGCGCCGCGTCTGCGCCGGCTCGAATCGGATCTCGGGGAACTCGGGCGCCTTCGGCCCATTGACCACGTACACGTCGCCCGCCAACCGCCACGCGCCATATCCGTAGATGCGCGCCACGCCCGGGTGCGCCTGGTCGGTGGTCCGGTAGACCTCACGCGCCTCCCGCTCCTGGTCGGCCGGGTACTTTTCCGCGATGGTCATGATCGCCATCAGGTGCTCGCCCTCGACCAGGGCAATCTCCTGCCCCTCCCTCAGCCCCTCCGCCGTCTCGTCGTCCACCGGCAGGGTCACCGGGATGCTCCACGCCAGCCCATTGGCCATGTGCATCGTGTCGATGACGCTGTCATAGTCCGCCTTGCCCATAAAGCCCGTGAGGGGGCTCAGGGCGCCGATCCCGATCATCTCGAGGTCTGCCACCGCCATCGGCGTGAGCTGGACCTGAACAAAGCCGCGCGCCCGCTCGATCGCGGCTGCGCGCAGCTCTCCCTGTAGAAAACGGTTCACCAACTGCCCGCCGTGCGGCGGAATAGTGCCGACTCTGGCCATGAGCTTGCTCCTGGAACTTGAATTTGCCCGCCCCTCCCGGCGCGGGCCAAAAGAAAAGCATGGCCCGCATGCCGGTGGCCCATGCGCGCCGGATTCTAGCAGAAGGGCATGGGCGTGTCAAACCACCCCGCGGGGCAGGCCCCACAGGCCGCCGCGGCCCTCAGCCTCCGCCCGCCCTACCGGCCAAACTCCTCGACGATCAGCGCGATGTGGCGGATGCCCTGCCGCAGGTCCTCGATCCGGACGTTCTCGTTCGGCGAATGCGTGCGCGAGCCGGCCCAGCCGATGCCCGCACCCACCCCCGGCAGCCCCCAGCGCTGGCACATCTCGTACATCGGCCCCGTCGCCGCCATCAGCGGCAGCACCACCGGCTCCTGCGCATAGACGCGCCGCGCCGCGCGCACCACCGCCCCCACCAACGGGTCGGACGGATCGGTGCGCGCCGGGTACTCGGGCCCCGACGCCAGCATCTCCACGTCCGCAAACCCCCCGTCGTCCAGGTGGCACCGCAGCTTGTACAGGATATCGTACGGGTCCTGGTCGGGCACCAGCCGGAAGTCGAGCTTGGCGAGCGCCTCGGCCGGCAGCACCGTCTTGCCGCCCGGCCCGCCGTAGCCGGTGTGAAAGCCGCAGATGTTGCACGTGGGCTGGAAGAGGAGCTTTTCCTTCAGCGCCTCGCCCGTCAGGCCCAGCAGGAAACCGCGCGCTCCATACTCCGCCAGCGCCCCCGCCTCGTCATACGCCCAGGCCGCCAGCATCGCCCGGTCCCGCTCGTCCGGCGGGCGCACCGCGTCGTAAAAGCCGGGGATCCTGATCCGCTCGTCCGGCCCCTTCAGGCTCTGCAGCGCCCACGCCAGCCGCCACGCCGCACTCTCCACGATGGCCGCGTTGGCCGAGTGCAGGTCCCGGTTCACACACCGGACCCGCAGCTCTACGTCCAGGATGCCCTTCACCCCCAGCAGGATCTCCAGCCGGTCGCGCGTGTCCTTGTAGCCCGACTCCCAGATGCAGCCGTCCGCCCGCAGCAGGTCACGGTGCTCGGCGGCAAAGGGGCCCAGGTTGGGGCTGCCGATCTCCTCCTCCCCCTCGACCACGAACACCACGCTCAGCGGCAGCGCCCCGCGCACCGCGCGCCACGCCTCGATCGCCGCCACCCGGGCCATCAGGTTGCCCTTGTTGTCCGCGACACCGCGGGCATAGATCCTGCCCTCCCGCACCTCGGCCGCAAAGGGCGGGCTCTCCCACAGCTCCAGCGGCTCGGGCGGCTGCACGTCATAGTGGTTGTAGAGCATCAGCGTCTTGCTGCCTGCCCCCACCAGGCGCCCCACGACGAAAGGGTAGCCCGCCGTCGGCACCACCTGCGCCTCGGCACCCGCCTCCGCCAGCATCCCGCGCACCAGCTCGGCCATCTCGGCCATCCCCTGATCCTGCGCGGCGATGCTCGGCTGCCGGCACAGCGCCTGGAGCCGCCCCACCGTCTCGTCCAGGTGCGCATCGATATACTGCAAGATGTCGTCCATCCCGTTCCTCCCCGCAAGGTCTTGCCCCGATTATAGCCACCCCCGCGCGGCCCGCCAAATGCGCCCTGCGCGCGGCTCTTGACTTTCGGCCGCGCAGCGGCTAGAATGCGGCCAGGTTCGGGACGGAAGGAGCGTTCACCCTATGCGAGCGGTCATCCAGCGTGTCACCCGCGGCCGGGTATCGGTCGACGGCGCCCTCCTCGGCCAGATCGGCCCCGGGTTGGTCATCCTCGCCGGCGCCGGGCAGGGCGACGGGCCGGACGACGCCGAGCGGCTGGCCGCCAAGATCGCCGGCCTGCGCATCTTCTCCGACGCCGAGGGCAAGACAAACCTCTCCCTCCTCGACGTCGACGGCGAGGCGCTCGTTATCTCCCAGTTCACCCTCTACGCCGACTGCCGCAGGGGCCGGCGCCCCAGCTTCACCGGCGCCGCACTGCCCGACGTGGCGGCTCCCCTCGTCGACCGCCTGGCGGACGCCCTCCGCCGCAGCGGCGTGCGGCGCGTGGAAACCGGCCGCTTCGGCGCCATGATGATGGTCGAAATCCACAACGACGGGCCCTTTACCATCTGGCTCGACAGCAGCGACCTGGCGAAGAAATGAGGACGCAAGAAGGAGGCATGCAGGCGATGGGCTTCTTTGAACGGCTCGAAGACGCGGCGCGGCGCAACGACAGCCTGATCTGCGTGGGGCTCGACACCCAGCCCGAGATGCTGGCAGCCGGCGAAACCCTGCTCGACTTCAACCGCCGGATCGTCGACGCCACGCGCGACCTGGTGTGCGCCTACAAGCCCAACTCGGCCTTCTACGAGGCGGCCGGGCCCGAGGGCATGCAGGCCCTCCGCGCGACGATCGACCACATCCACGCGGCGGCAGGCGTCCCCGTGATCCTCGACGCCAAGCGCGGCGACATCGGCTCGACCGCCTCCGCCTACGCCCACGCCGCCTTTGACGTGTGGGGCGCCGACGCGCTGACGGTCAATCCCTACCTCGGCGGCGACGCGGTCGCCCCCTTCACCGCCCGCGCCGGACGCGGCGTCTTCCTCCTCTGCCACACCTCCAACCCGGGCGCCACCGACCTCCAGACCCTGCCCAGCCCCAGCCGCCCCCTCTACGAAGTGGTCGCCGCCAAGGCAGCCGCCTGGGGCACCGGCCTGGTCGTGGGCGCCACCTACCCCGAAGCGCTGGCGCGCGTCCGCTCGATCGTGCCGGACGCCTGGATCCTCCTGCCGGGCATCGGCGCGCAGGGCGGTGATGCCGAGGCAGCCCTCGCCGCCGGCCTCCGCCGCGATGGCCTCGGCCTGGTCGTCAACTCCTCGCGCGGCATCATCGCCGCCCCCGACCCGCGCGCCGCGGCCGCGGCCCTGCGCGACCAGGTCAACGCCGTCCGCGCCCGCGACCGCGCGCCGGGCTACGACCCCCGCGCCGCCCTGACCCTCGCCCTGGCCGACGTCGGCGCCATCAAGTTCGGCCACTTCACGCTCAAGTCAGGCCAGGCGGCCCCCATCTACATCGACCTGCGCCTGCTGGCCTCCCACCCCGCGACTCTCCGGCAGGTGGCCTATGCCTACGCACGGCTGCTGCGCGACGAGCTCGGCATCGCCGACGCGAGCGCCGGCGTCCGCCTCGCCGGCATCCCCTACGCCGCCCTCCCGATCGGCACCGCCGTCGCCCTCGAGATGGGCCTCCCCCTGATCTACCCCCGCCGAGAGGTCAAGGCCTACGGCACCGGCCAAAAGATCGAAGGCGCCTTTGAGCCCGGCGACAGGGCCGTCGTCCTCGACGACCTGATCACCACCGGCGGCAGCAAGCTCGAGGCGATCCGGCCCCTAGAGGAGGCCGGGCTCGCCGTGCGCGACGTCGTCGTCCTAATCGACCGCGAGCAGGGCGGCCGCGAAGAGCTGGCCGCCGCCGGCTACCACCTCCACGCCGTCCTCCGCCTGGGCGACATGCTGGACGTCCTCCAGGCCGCCAACCGCATCACCGCCGCCCAGCGCGACAAGGTCAAGGCCTACCTACGCGCCGAACCGTAACCCAGGGCCCGTGCCCCTGCCCTTCGTCGTAGTGTAGGGCCTAGTGCCCGTACTACTCGGCCTCATGCCCGTCCCCCGCCGTATGGTGCCCCCCGCCCGTACTGCTCCGCCTCGCGCACGATTTGCCGCCCCCGCCGGCCCGTAGTACAATAGGTCGGTTGCGCGATAGGTAGAGGAGCGTGAGACAGCAGGCACCGCGCCCACAAGATGGGGAGAGCATGGGCACCGGCTGGGAGACATTTCCAGCCCGGTGCCCTTTTTTTGTGTATGGCTAGACTGAAGATTCCCGGGTTGGTAGACGTCCACGTGCACCTCCGCGAGCCCGGCGGGGAGCACAAGGAGGACATCGCCAGTGGCAGCGCCGCCGCCCTTGCAGGCGGCGTTCTTCTGGTCCTCGACATGCCCAACACCTACCCGCCGGCCGTAGACGGCGCTGCGCTGGCCCTCAAGCGCAGCCTCGCCCGCGAAAAGGCCCTCTGCGACATCGGCTTCTTCGCCGGCGCCTCCGAGACCAACGCCGCGGAGGCAGCCGCGCTGGCGCGACAGGCCGTCGGGCTCAAGATCTACCTCGACCAGACCTACGGCCCCCTCCGCATGCGCAGCCTCGCCGCCCTCCTGGCCCACTTCCGCACCTGGCCCGCCGGCCGGCCCATCGCCGTGCACGCCGAAGGCCTCTCCGCCGCCACCGCCATCGGCCTCGCCCGCGTCTACGGCCGCCGGCTCCACCTCTGCCACGTCAGCCGCGCCGACGAGATCGCCCTGGTCCGCGCGGCCAAGGAATCGGGCGCCAGCGTCACCTGCGAGGTCACCCCCCATCACCTCTTCCTGACCGAGGCGGACGCCGAGCGGCTGGGCCCCTACGGCAGCATGAAGCCGCCCCTGGCAAGCGAGGCCGACCGCGCCGCCCTCTGGGCCAACCTCGACGTCGTCGACTGCATCGCCACCGACCACGCCCCCCACACCGCCGCCGAGAAAGAGGGCGACGCCCCCCCGCCCGGCGTGCCCGGGCTCGAGACCATGCTGCCCCTCCTCCTCACCGCCGTCGCCGAAAGGCGCCTCACCCTGGAGCGGATGGTGCAGCTCACCCACGACGCACCCCTGCGCATCTTTGGGCTCCCCGAGCCGGACGACTCGTGGGTAGAAGTCGATCCGGCCGTCCGCCATACCCTGGGCGCCGAGCCGCTCCTCACCCGCTGCGGCTGGACACCCTTCCAGGGCATGCCTGCCGTGGGCAAGCTGCGGCGCGTGGTCCTGCGCGGTCAGACCGCATTCGAGGGCCGGGTGCTGGCACGGCCGGGTTCGGGCCTCGTCGTCGGCCCGCCGGCGCCACACCCCGCGCCCTCTGGGCGATAGGAAAGGAGAAGAACGAATGGCACCCAAACTGGGAAACGGCATCAAGACGGTGGGCCTCGCACCCAACCTGCAGTCCGGCTTCTACGGGCAGGACATCATCTCCGTCCGGCAGTTCACCCGCGACAACCTGGCGCACCTCTTCCGCGTGGCCGACGAGATGCGCGCCGTGGTCAAGCGCGTCGGCTCCACCGACCTGCTCAAGGGGCACGTGCTCGCCGTGCTCTTCTACGAGCCCAGCACGCGCACCAGCTCCTCCTTCATCGCCGCCATGACCCGGCTTGGGGGCAGCGTCATCCCCATCAACGAGGTCAAATTCTCCTCCGTCACCAAGGGCGAGAGCCTGCCCGACACGATCCGCACCCTCGAATCGTACGCCGACGTGATCGTCCTCCGCCATCCCGACGTCGGCGCGTCCCAGGTGGCCGCCGAGTATGCCCACAAGCCGATCATCAACGCCGGCGACGGGGTCGGCGAGCACCCCACCCAGGCGCTGCTCGACCTCTACACCATCCAGTCCGAGCTCGGCAGGATCGACGGGCTCCACGTCGCGATGGCCGGCGACCTGCGCTACGGCCGCACGGTCCACTCCCTGGCGCGCCTCCTCACCATGTACGACGTCAGCATGACCTTCGTCTCACCCGAGATCCTGCGCCTGCCCCTCGACGTGATGAACGAGGTCAAGGCCGCCGGCCGCCCCGTCCGCGAGACCTACGACGTCCACGACGTCATCGCCGACCTCGACGTGCTCTACGTGACCCGCGTGCAGCGCGAGCGCTTTGCCGACCAGGCCCAGTACGAGTCGGTCGCCGATTACTACGTCGTCGATCCCGAGCTGATCGCCATGGCCAAGCAAAAGATGGTCGTCATGCACCCCCTGCCCCGCGTCAACGAGATCAGCTACGCGATCGACCAGGACCCGCGGGCCGCCTACTTCCGCCAGATGGAAAACGGCCTCTACATCCGCATGGCGCTCCTCGCCGCCGTCCTCGGCAAGGCCTGATCCGCCATGCACGCGTCGCAGGCCACACACCCGGCTGCGCTGGGCACAGGCGCACGGCGCCGCGTGCCGCGCCCCGTTTCGGGCAAGGTCGCCCCGGAGGCAGCTCGGTGGGCGATCTGAGCGTCAACCTCTGCGGCGTGCAGCTGCCCGGCCCGCTGGTGCTGGCCAGCGGCATCCTCGGGACCGAGGCCGAGCTCCTGGCCCGCGTCGCACGCGCAGGCGCCGGCGCGGTGACCGCCAAGTCGTGCAGCCTCGAGCCGCGCGCCGGCCACCCCAACCCCAGCGTCCTGGCGTGGGAGCACGGCCTGATCAACGCCGTCGGCCTCGCTAACCCCGGCGTCGAGGCCGAGGTCGGCGAGCTCGCCTGCGCCAAGGCCCTGCTCCGGCCCACAGGCGCCGCGCTGATCGCCTCCATATTTGCCGACACCGTCGAGCATTTCGCCGAGGTCGCCGCCCGCATCACCGCCGCCCGGCCCGACCTGGTCGAGGTCAACATCTCCTGCCCCAACGTCCACGACGAGTTCGGCACGCCCTTCTCCGCCGATCCGGCCGCCGCCGCCGACGTGACGGCCGCCGTCAAGCAGGCCGTCGCCGGCGCCGCGCCCCTGCTCGTCAAGCTCTCCCCCAACGTGGCCGACATCCGGGCCATCGCCCGCGCAGTGCAGCGCGCCGGGGCCGACGGCATCACGGCCGTCAACACCCTTACCGGCATGCTGATCGACCTGCACGCCCGCAGGCCGCTGCTGGCCAACCGCACCGGCGGCCTCTCCGGCCCCGCCATCCGGCCCCTGGCCGTGCGCTGCGTCTACGAGGTCTACCAGGCCGTCGACCTGCCGATCGTCGGCACCGGCGGCGTAACCTGCGGGCGCGATGCGCTCGAAATGATCCTCGCCGGGGCCACCGCAGTCGGGATCGGCTCGGCCGTCTACCAGGGCGGGCCGGAGGTATTCGCCCAGATCAACGCCGAGATCGAGGCGCTGATGGCCGAACTCGAGGCCGTCTCCCTCGACCAGCTGCGCGGAGCGGCGCACCGGTGAGCACCAGCCTCCCCCACCCCGCTCGCGTTCTGGACGTCTCCGACGACAGCCCGACGGTCCGCACTCTCGTGCTCGACCGCTGCCTGCGCGCCGAGCCGGGCCAATTCGTCATGGCCTGGCTGCCCGGTGTGAACGAGAGGCCCTTCAGCCTGGTGAGCGCCCAGCCCGTGACCCTGACCATTGCCCGGGTCGGAGCCTTCACCGAAGCCGTCCACCGCCTGCGCCCCGGCGACCGCCTCTGGCTGCGAGGCCCGCTCGGTCAAGGCTTTCGCTTGCCCCAGCCTGGACCCCAGGCCAAGGACTCTGCGCTTCTTCTCGTCGCCGGCGGCTACGGCGTCGCCCCCCTCTATTTCCTGGCGAGCGTAGCCGTCGCCGCCGGCTGGCGTGTCGACGTCGCGATCGGCGCCCGGACCGCGGTCGACGTGATTTTCGTAGAACGCTTTGCCGCGTTGGGTGCGCAGGTGGCCGTGACCACCGACGACGGCTCCCGCGGGCAAAAGGGGTTCGTCACCGATGCCGCCGCCCGGCTCCTGGACGGCTCCGAGCATGCCTCGATCTACGCCTGCGGGCCCGAGCCGATGCTGGCCGCCGTGGAGAGCCTGGCCCGATCCCGTCGTCTGCCGGCCCAGCTCAGCTACGAGCGTGCCATGCGCTGCGGCTTTGGCGTCTGCGGGACCTGCTCCCGGCTCGGTTGGCTCGTATGCCGCGACGGGCCCGTCCTGGCGGTCGAGCCGTGAAAGAACGAGTGCGCGCCGCCTGCGCACCATCCAAGGAGGCTCCATGAAGAACAAATTCCCGCGCCGCAGCGGCGTGATCCTGCACCCCACCTCCCTGCCCGGCCGCTTCGGCATCGGCGACCTGGGCGACGAGGCCTATCGCTTTGCCGACTTCCTGAAAACGGCCGGCCAGCACTACTGGCAGGTGCTGCCCCTGAGCCCCACCGGCTACGGCGACTCGCCCTACCAGGGGCTCTCCGCCTTTGCCGGCAACCCAATGCTGATCAGCCCCGAGCGGCTCGTCGAGACCGGCCACCTCTCCCCCGGCGACCTGGACGGCGTTCCTCCCTTCCCGGCGGACCGGGTCGACTTTGGGCCGGTCATCCGCTTCAAGGACGAGCTGCTCGACCGGGCCTTCGCCCGCTTCCGCGCCAAGGCGCCCGCCGGCCAGCGCAAAGCCTTCGCCCGCTTCTGCGAGGAGCAGGCCGCTTGGCTCGACGACTTTGCCCTCTTTGCCGCCCTCAAGCAGGCCAACGGCCTGCGCCCCTGGCACGAGTGGGAGCCGGGCGCCGCCACCCGCCGGCCCGAGGCCCTGGCCCACTACCGCCAGGCCCTGGCCGAGGGCATCGCCAACGCCCAGTACCGCCAGTGGCAGTTCTTCCGGCAGTGGCTCGCGCTCAAGCGCTACGCCAACGGCCAGGGGCTGCGCATCATCGGCGACATCCCCATCTTCGTGGCGCTCGACAGCGCCGACGTCTGGGCCAACACCCGCCTCTTCTCCTTCGACAAGAACCTGCATCCCACGGTCGTCTCGGGCGTACCGCCCGACTACTTCAGCGAGACCGGGCAGCTCTGGGGGCACCCCCTCTACCGGTGGAACGTCATGGCAGACGAAGGCTACGCCTGGTGGATTGCCCGCTTCCGGATGGCCTTCACCCAGGCCGACGTCGTGCGCATCGACCACTTCCGCGGCTTCTACAACTACTGGGAGGTGCCCGCCGGCGAAACGACGGCGATCAAGGGGCGCTGGCTCAAGGGCCCCGGACCGTCGCTCTTCCACACGGTCACCGAGGCCCTCGGCGACGTGGCCATCGTGGCCGAGGACCTCGGCGACTTTGACGCCAGGTCGCGCGCCGGCCTCGATGCGATCCAGTCCGAGTTCGGCTATCCCGGCATGAAAGTCCTGCAGTTCGCCTTCGGCGGCGGCCCCAAGGACCCCTTCCTTCCCCACAACCACACCCGGGACTACGTCGTCTACACCGGAACCCACGACAACGACACCAGCGTTGGCTGGTACCAGGGCAGCTCCACCGAAAAAGAGCGCGACTATGCGCGCAAGTACATGCAGTGCGACGGCTCCCAGATCCACTGGGACCTGATCCGCCTGGCATGGGCCTCCGTGGCCGGCACCGCCATGACCACCGTCCAGGACCTGTTGGGGCTGGGTCGGCAAGCCCGGATGAACACCCCCAGCACGATGGGTCCGCCCAACTGGTGCTGGAGGTTGGAGCCGGGCGCGCTGGACGAGGGGATCGCCGGCCGGCTGCGGGAGATGACGGCCGTCTACGGGCGCCTCTAGGCCGTCGCCCGGCTACTCATTCTTGCCTTGCCCGGCGGGTTGTGATACAGTAAGCGTGTACCCGCCCCCGTAGCTCAGTGGATAGAGCAGCGGCCTCCGGAGCCGTGTGCGGGCGTTCGAGTCGCCCCGGGGGTACCTGGTATTTCTAACAGGGGAGGACCTGGTAGTTCTGCCAGGTCGGTCCAGCCGATCTTGCATGTGTCGCACTTTCTGGTCCCGCTTTCACACTGCGCCAGCCTTGCCACACCGCAAAGCACGGACGAGTACCTCTCTATTAGGGATTCCTTATAGAGCCGCTCATAGATCCTCATAGGCCGACCGTGACATAGCGCGCCCACCGCCTCTCCCTTCTTGTCTCAACCTGCCCCGGCCGCACAGACTTTGCAGCAGGGAGGCGACAATCAGCCTTGCGGCTGCTGGCCAAGTGTGCTATACTGTGTCTATGAGTATACTGCAACAGGAGGAAGCGGTGAGAGATTGGCGAACTCGGATCGTCATCGATCCACAGGTCCTTGTTGGCAAGCCGATTGTGAGGGGAACCCGCCTCGCAGTGGAATTCATTATCGACCTGTTGGCTCAGGGTTGGACGGAGACCGAAATCCTTCACAACTATCCAGGGCTGACCCACGCGGATGTTCAAGCATGCCTGAGCTATGCCAGCGCAACGCTGCGGGCAGAGAAGGTCTATCCTTTGGTGGCTGCGTAGCCCATGCGCATCCTTGCCAACGAGAACTTCCCTGGAGACGCAGTCGCAGCATTGCGGCTGCATGGCCACGATGTCGCCTGGGTGCGCACAGATGCTCCGGGCAGCCGCGATCAGCAGATCCTCGAATGGGCATGCGCCGACGACCGAATCCTGGTCACCTTCGACAAGGACTTTGGGGAGTTAGCCTTTCGCGCCAGACTCCCTATCTCCAGTGGCATCATCTTATTCCGCATTTCGACTCCGTCTTCGGCGCACGTGGCTCGGGTTGCCGTGGCAGCGCTGGACAGTCGGACCGATTGGGCTGGGCACTTTGCAGTGGTTGAAGATGGCCGCATACGCATGACTCCTTTGCCGTCCGCCAGTGGGCCTCTGCCGTAGCCGCTGTACAACTGGCTTCGCGGCCCAATCACACCGAGGGCCTTTTCGTACCCACGTCTGTTCCCTCCTTCCTCCCAGTCCTGGTGACACTGCCAGCCCAGCTTGCAGTACACTGCAGCGATAGCGCAGGGCCGCACATGGCTACTGAGTAGTCGAGGCGACAGTGAGAAGCTTGGATGAGATCGACCGATTGCTGGCTGAAACCGAAGAGGAGTTGGCGAATCTGAATGCGCGCAGGGCTGAACTGCTCATGCACATCAGCGAACTGCAGCACGAGAAGACATCCTTCCTCGCCGGGCAGGAAACACCCCCGCTGCAGCCCAAGCCGACATTGGTGACCAATCAGTCTTCCCAGGAAGCGAGAATCGCCCTCTTCCGAAGTCTGTTTCGGGGCCGGGATGACGTATACGCCAGGAGATTCGAGAGCCTGAAGACCGGCAAGCAGGGCTATCAACCAGCCTGTCGCAACGAATGGGCCAGCGGGGTCTGCAACAAGCCGAGGGGTCGATGCGATGATTGCTCGCATCGTGACCTGCTGCCTGTGACAGACGACGTGGTAAGAAACCATCTCTTGGGAGTAGATCCGCGAGAGAGGCCTGGACGTGACTTTACGATCGGCCTCTATCCCATGCTCCTCGATGAAACCTGCTGGTTCCTGGCGGTCGACCTGGACAAGGCATCCTGACACGAAGATGCCAGGGCATTCCTGGAGACCTGCAGGCATTTCGATGTCCCGGCTGCGTTGGAGAGGTCGCGTTCGGGAAACGGGGGTCACTGCTGGATCTTTCTGTCTGAACCCGTCCCCGCGGCTCTGGTCCGCCGGATGGGAGCCTTTCTCCTGACCCAGACGATGGAGCGCCGGCCCGAGATCGGGCTAGACTCCTATGATCGCTTCTTCCCCAGCCAGGATACGCTCCCCCGAGGGGGCTTTGGCGGCCTGATCGCCTTGCCCTTACAGAAGAAACCTCGCCAAAATGGCAACAGCTTGTTCCTTGACGAGGGCCTGGTCCCGTATCACGATCAATGGACCTTTCTCTCATCGCTCCGGCGCATGAACCGCCAGGAAGTCGAAGCAGTTGTCCGAGAGGCAGAGCAGCAGGGCGAATTCCTGGGGATCCGCCTCCCCGTGACGGACGAGACTGATGATCAACCCTGGACTGCACCACCTTCGCGGCAGGGAAAGAAACCGCCGATCATCGGCCCGATTCCTGCGCAGATGGACGTGGTGCTCGGCAATCAGGTCTATGTGCCCAAGGTAGGGATCACACCATCCCTTCGCAATCGTTTGATCCGCCTGGCCGCTTTTCAGAACCCAGAGTTCTACCAAGCGCAGGCCATGCGCCTCTCCACGTTTGGCAAGCCGCGCATTATCAGTTGCTGCGAGGACTTTGCCAAACACTTGGGGTTGCCGCGTGGCTGCCTCGACGAGCTCCTCGACCTACTTCAGTCGCTCAAGGTCGATGTAAGGCTCACCGATCAGCGATTCGGTGGAACTCCCATGCAGCTCAGCTTCAACGGGGCATTGCGAGCGGAACAACAGCAGGCCGCCGATGCTCTATTGCAGCACGAGACAGGCGTTCTGTCTGCTTCGACGGCTTTCGGAAAGACAGTCGTTGCAGCCTACCTGATCGCCCAACGCCAGGTCAATACGCTGGTGATAGTCCATCGCCGGCAGCTGCTCGATCAATGGGTTGAGGCGTTGAGCCGGTTTCTTGACATCGCGCCGAAGGAGATTGGCCAGATCGGGGGCGGCAAACACAAGGCGACCGGGAAGCTCGACGTTGCCATGGTTCAGAGCCTCACCCGGGGAGGTGTTGTTGACGACCTCGTCGAAAGGTATGGCCATCTGATTGTAGATGAGTGCCACCACATCTCCGCCGTCAGCTTTGAGCAGGTTGTCAGGCAGAGCAAGGCCAGGTACATAACCGGCTTGTCGGCCACGGTCGTGCGGAAAGATGGACACCATCCGATCATCTTTATGCAATGTGGTCCAGTGCGCTATCGTGTGAGTGATCGCCAGCAGGCAGAGAAGCGGCCCTTTGACCACAGGGTGATTGTTCGACCCACCCACTTCCGCCTGCCGCCCCACCTGCAAGACACGACTTCCCAGCCCATTCAGGAATTGTACGCCCTGTTAGCCAGGGACGAAGAGCGCAACCACTTGATCGTGGAAGATGTGGTCGCTGCGGCGCATGCAGGACGCTTCCCCGTTCTGCTGACCGAACGGCGGCAGCACCTGGATCTGCTGGCCAACCTGCTTGCCGGGCGCGTCCAGAATGTCATTGTGATGAGAGGGGGCATGGGCAAGAGACAGCGGCAGCTACTGGCAGAGCGAATCGCCGGCCTGCCTATTGACCAGCCCCGCGTCATTGTCGCGACAGGGCGCTATCTGGGCGAAGGGTTTGACAACGAGCAACTGGATACCCTGTTCCTGGGCCTGCCAATCTCTTGGCGTGGAACCTTGACTCTCAGTATGCCGGGCGGCTTCACCGGCTGAACGCAGCCAAGAAGGAGGTGACCATCTACGACTACGTGGACTTTGAGGTCCCCGTGCTGGCCAAGATGTACACAAGGCGGCGAGTTGGGTACAGGGCAATCGGCTATGAGATCGCCCTGCCGGACGATAACGGTCAGGCCGCCCAACTTGCCTTGCCGAATCCTTAGTCTTGTCAGTGACCAGACTGGGCTTGAACAGGATAGTACCCTACCAGAAGTCAGCCTCAGAGGATCGGTTGAAGGTCAGCAATCTATTCGGCGGCCGATCCGTAGCCAATTGTGCGGTGCTTTACGGTGTACCCCCCCGGGGGTACCTGTCATTTATACCAGGTTTGAAGCTGGTATTTCAATCAGTGCAGGATCTTGCACTTCTAGCAGGGGAAGTGGCTTGCACTTCTAGCAGGGCAGCATCTGGTACTCCTAACAGGAGGAGGATCTTGTACTCCTACCAGGGGAGTACCTTGCACTTCTAGCAGGTCGGCCAAGCCGATCTGGCGCGCGTTACGCCTACTGGTCCTGCGTTCTCTCACTTCGGTCCTTCAGTGTTCCATCGTGCGGTTGTTTGCACTCCCTCTTTCTGCAACTTGACAGTGCCTCCACACTGCTGTATACTTAGTGCGTCTAACTAATGATATCCACGGAGCAGAGCAGAAGGATGGGGAACGAGCAATCGCCGCGAGCCGAAGAGCGACTGCTGGCATCGATCGACCGGCTCCGCCGCACCGCGCAAGGCCGCAGCGTGCCTGATGCCTTCGTGGTGAGCGGCCCGCAGCTCACCCTGCTCGAATGGGTGGGTGCCTCGCCTGGCAGTGGGATCACGGAGATCGCCGGCAAATTGGGCTTGACCGCCCCCACGGTGAGCGTGGGTGCGCGCCGCCTGGAAGACGCGGGACTGCTGGAGCGGCAGGCCGATCCACAGGACGGGCGCGCCCTACGGCTGTTTCTGACCAGCGAGGGGCAGGCCATGCTGCAGAAGGCGCGGGCCTTTCGCCTGGACAAGATGCGCAAGCTCCTGGCCGGCCTCTCCAGCGAGGAACAAGAGAAGCTGATGGGGTTGCTGGAGCGCGCTCTTGAGGCTGCCGAAGAGTAGATAGAAACGTGCCACGACAACTCGTCTACCGGGTTGGAGTGCCAGTGCCCTGAATCGATCCAGTACACAAAAGAGGAGGCAACCGATGGCGTACGTTATTACCAGTATGTGCACCCGCGTGGGTGACTGCGTCGAAGTGTGCCCGGTGAGCTGCATCGTCCCCGGCCCCAAAGCCAGCGCGGACTGGCCCCATTTCTACATCGACCCCGACACCTGTATCGACTGCGGAGCCTGCGCTCAGGCCTGCCCGACGGAGGCGATCTTTCCCGAAGACGAGGTCCCGGCCGAGTACGCAGACGACATCGCCCGCAACCGGCGCTTCCACAGCGAAGGGCCGGGCTACTGGAAGTTCGACCTCGAGCAAGAGCGAGGCCAGGCTACGCCTTGAGCGCCTGGCGCTGGATCCAGGATCATCCCCGTCCGCTGGAATGGGCATACTGCATCGGTGAGGCGCTGTTTCGCACCCTGGATCCCATCCTCGCCAGGCTGGGCCACGATCGGATCGAGCGCCTGATCGTGGCACCGGAAAAAGCCAGCAAGAGACTGCTCTTCGATTGCAGGATGTGAGGTGTATGCCGAGCGGCGCTGTGTCTGGACCGATGCCTACGAGCGCTCACGCCGCATGCGGATCTATGGCCGCGGGATCTTAGGTGCAGTCTCCCGTCGACTGGAGGTTGCAGGGCCAGTCGGCCCGGGTGAACCTGCTCCGGCGGCGGCCGTCATCGCTCGTGCAGGACGATCATCGACCGGCGTGAGATCATGAGTGCGACCAGCTCAGCCGGGGTACAGTCAGCAGGCTATGGCTGGGCCGGCCCTCACGCCGCAGGAACTGCATATTCCGGGACCCGTACGATGGCTCTCGGAACGTGAAAGGCAAAGGAGGATCGCAGATGGGAAACGACCCCTATCCGAAGCGCTTGGAACGGTGTGCCGGCCTGATGGAGGCGGCCGGGTTGGATGCCCTGCTGCTGACCAAGCCGGCCAACATGTTCTAGCTCACCGGCGACGGGCGCCTGTGCGCCTATGCCATGATCACGCGCGGGGGACGAGTCGCCCTCGGCGTGCCGCAGACCGACGTCGAAGACGTCAAGACCCTGGCCCGCTTCGATCAGATCGCCGGCTTTGAGGACGAAGTAGGCATGATCCACTCCATCGCTCACCACTTCGAGCATTTTGGCATTCGCCAGGGCACGGTGGGGCTGGAGTACACGTTCCTCACCCAATCGATGATGGGCATGCTCACCCATCCTCACGCCAAGCCGGCAGCGATTGCAGTCAAGGACTGCACGCACATCCTTTCCGAGATGCGCATGGTGAAAGAGCCCGGGGAGATCGAGCGCATCCGCGCCGCAGCCGCGGTCGCCGACGCCGGCATGAAAGCCGCCGTGGAGGCCGTCGCGGCGGGCGTGACCGAGAGCCAGGTGGCAGCGGCCGCGGAGTACGCCATGCGCCACGCCGGGGCCGAAGAATTCTGGCGCAGCTACGTAGCCTCGGGGCCGCGCACGAGCATCGCCCACGGCTTGCCCACCGCTCGGAAACTCGAACGGGGCGACCTGGTGATGATCGACATCCACCCGATCGTGGGCGGCTACAGCGCCGACATCTGCCGCACCGTCTGCGTCGGCAAGCCCTCCGCCGAACAGCAGCCGGCGTACGACCTCTACCTGGAGGCGCAGCAGGCGACCATCGCCAAGATCAGAGCCGGCGTGGGCATGGGCGAGCTGGAGCACACTCTCCACAGCATCCTTCGGGCCGCCGGACACGGCAGCCACGTCTTTGGACCACCCATCCACGGCGTGGGCATCGAGTTCGAGGAGGCGCCGTTGCCTGCGGGGCATGCCTTTTTCCACGGCGAGAAAGAGCCGCCCCCGCTGCCGGCCAACGTGGTCATCGCTGTGGGCAACTGCGGGTTGTACACCGGCCCCTGGGGGGTGCGCGTCGAGGACACCAACCTGGTCACGCCCGATGGGCGCGAGACGCTCACCTGCTACCCGCGTACTCTGGAAGCACGGTAGCACAAGTGCTTTGGAAGTAGGTGATTATAGATGACCAGAGACAACCCAACCCAAATGCTTGAGGACGAACATCGCGTCATCGCCAGGGTGATCGGGGCAGCACCCGTGCTGGCCGACCAGCTTGAAGCAGGTCATGAAGTGGATGTGGACACGCTCCAGGGGGTGGTCGAGTTCATGCGCACCTTCGCCGACAGATGCCATCATGGCAAGGAAGAGGAGTTGCTCTTTCCGCTGCTGGCGACGAAGGGCGTGCCGATGCAGGGCTGCCCGGTGGGAGCGCTGACGGCCGAGCACGCGCGAGGCCGGGCGCTCGTCCAGGAATTGGCCAGCGCCGCAGGTGCGCTCCAAAAGGGTGAACCCGCCGCCAGAGAGGCGGTGGTGAAGAGCTTGAGGGGGATTGCGACCCTGTACCCCCAGCATATCTGGAAAGAAGACTACCTGCTGTTTCCCCTGGCCAACAAAGTCGTGAGCCCGGAGGAGCAGCAAGCCTTATACCGGCAGTTCGAGCAGGTGGAGGATCGGGTAGGCCGAGATGTACATCATCGCCTGGAGCATTTCGCCGAGGAGCTTTCCGAGCGCGCAGAGTGATCAGGCGGCTGCCCCGGACCGGAGCTCAAGTTCGATGGCTCGCATGGGGTGGAGCGGCGGCGGGAACCATCCCGGTCTTGGCGATACTCAGCGGTTAGGCGTGCCTCGGGGAAGGCAGTAGACAAGACGGCAAGGAGAAACAGAATGAGCCGCGACACGACCCAAGAAAAGAGAGAACTCTCACCCTGGTGGCGGATGGCTGTCATCCTGATCCTGATCGCCGGATTCACCGTCCTGATCGTCCTGGCGATCCTCACCTACCGGAATGCGCCTCCCATTCCCGACCAGGTAGTTAAGCCGTCGGGGGAGGTCGTCTTTGCCGGGGCCGGCATCCGCGCGGGGCAGCAGGTGTTCCTCAAATACGCCCTGATGGAAAACGGCACGATCTGGGGCCACGGCGCCTACCTGGGGCGCGATTTCTCGGCCTCCTACCTGCACACCCTGGCGCTGGATGCCAACGCAACTCTCGCCCGACAGTTGTACGGCGGCAGTTGGCAGGCGCTGCCACCCGCCGAGCAGGAGGCGGTGAGCGCGGAGGTGCGCAAGCTGCTGAAAGACAACCGCTACGACCCGCAGACCCGGATCCTCACGTTCACCCAGGCCGAGGCCGATTCCTATCAACACCAGGTTGGCGTGTGGAAGGAGTACTTTGTTCAGCCGGCCCTCAACGGCGGCCTGCCCAAAGGCTATATCAAGGACGCCGGCGAGCTGCGGACCCTGACGGCATTTTTCGCCTGGACGGCGTGGGCGGCCGCGGCAGATCGCCCGGGCCTGCCCTATTCCTACACCAACAACTTTCCCTATGATCCTGCGGCGGGCAATACCGCCCCCTCCGCGGCGCTGCTGTGGAGTGCCCTGAGCCTGATAGCGCTGCTGGGCGGCACCGCCGTCGTCATGTTCGCGTTTGGCCGCTTCAACTACCTGGGGTGGAGAGGCAAGGAGGGGCAGCACGTCCACCCGCAGCTTATCCCCGGCGGCGCGACCTTGCCCAGCCAGAGGGGCGTTATCAAGTACTTCGCGGTGGTGGCCCTCCTGTTCTTCTTGCAGGTGGCCGTTGGCACGGCCGTGGCGCACTATCGTGCCGACCCCGCCACGTTCTATGGCCTGGACCTGTCGTCACTTCTGCCCAGCAACCTGGTGCGCACCTGGCATCTGCAGCTCATGATCTTCTGGGTGGCGACCGCTTACGTGGCGGGCGGGCTGTTCCTGGCCCCCGCGCTCGGCGGCCGAGAGCCGAAAGGCCAGAGCAAGGGGGTCAATATCCTGTTTGGCGGGCTGCTGGTGGTCGTCGCCGGCAGCCTGATCGGCGAGTTCCTGGGGATCAATCGTCTGGTAGGCAAGCTGTGGTTCTGGATCGGGCATCAAGGGTGGGAGTTCCTGGACCTGGGGCGCGCCTGGCAGATCCTGCTGGCGGTTGGCCTGGTGTTCTGGGCGGTGCTGCTTTTCCGAGCCATCGTGCCGGCGCGCAAGGACCCGGAGCGGCGCGAGATCTCCTCCCTCTTCCTGTATGCCGCCATCGCCATCCCCCTCCTGTACCTGCCGGCCATGTTCTTCACCGGCAGCACCAACTACTCCGTGGTGGACATGTGGCGCTTCTGGATCATCCACCTGTGGGTCGAAGGCTTTTTCGAGCTGTTCGTGACGGTGATGGTTGCCGTCATCTTTCACCAGCTCGGCCTGGTCTCGCGCAAGACGGTGGTGCGGGTGGTGTACCTCGACGCCATCCTCTACCTGGCGAGCGGCATCGTCGGCACCGGACACCACTGGTACTGGACCGGGCAGGCCAACATCAGCCTTGCGCTGGGCGCCGTCTTTTCCGCGCTTGAGATTGTCCCGCTGACACTCCTCACCCGGGACGCCTGGGACTTTATCCGGCTGACGCGCGGCAAGTGCGACGTGTGCGGGCAGACAGTGTCCGTGCCGCACAAGTGGACGTTCTACTTCCTGATCGCCGTCGGCGTGTGGAACTTTGTCGGGGCGGGCATCTTTGGGTTTCTGATCAACTTGCCCATCGTGAGCTACTACGAAGTAGGCACGGTGCTCACACCCAACCACGGCCATCCCGCCTTTATGGGCGTCTTTGGCATGCTGGCGGTGGCGCTGCTCGTCTTTGCACTGCGCGAGGTGCTCTCCGATGAGCGATGGGGACGCATTGAGAAGTTCGTGAAGGTCTCCTTCTGGGGCTTGAACGCCGGCCTGGCGCTGATGGTGATCGGCAGCCTGTTTCCCGGCGGTATCCTGCAGCTCGCTGACGTCCTCCAGAACGGCTATTGGCACGCACGCAGCGTCGAGTTCATGGGCAGTGGCCTGATGCGCACCCTCGAATGGCTGCGCATGCCCGGCGACCTGGTCTTTGCCCTGCTGGGGGTTGTGCCGCTGGTTATCGCCGTCGTGATGGGGTACCTGGGCTTGAAGAGGAAATCGGCGTGATGGGCTCGGGCCCGGCGCATCTGCGGAGCAGCCACTGCCTCCTGCGCGGTGCCTTTCGGCCGGTTCTGGGCTGGGTGCACGGGAGGTGGCCTCTGGCGTACCGGCAGGTGCCGCCGCCGACTCGTGCTGCGGGTTGGTGAGAGGGTCCAGAAGCAGATGATCCGAGTCAAACGCGCCTACGCTCCTCCGGCGGCGGAAGATGGATCCCGTTTCCTGGTCGACGGGCTGTGGCCCAGGGGCATCAAGAAGGAGGACCTGCAGATCGACGGCTGGCCGAAAGGGGTAGCTCCGAGCGCAGGCCTGCGCACGTGGTTCGGCCATGATCCCACGCGGTGGGAAAGCTTCTTGGCCCGTTACTCCTCCGAGTTGGAGGAAAAACAGGAGGCGCTGGAGCCGATCAGGGCGGCAGCTCGGCTGGGCAACGTGACGCTAGTGTATGGTGCGCGCGACGAGGAGCACAACAACGCCGTGGCGCTGAAGACATATCTGGAACAGACGCCGGACCTCCCAGACGCGACGGAAGCATGCATCCGGTAGGGGAATGCGGTCTCACCGTGAATGAGGGGGGAGACTCCCTTCATCCCATTGTTCGGCAAGCCATTGCGGTGGAACGGAAAGCCCGGGCCTTCTACTTGGAGGCTGCTGACCGTGCGACCAGGTCCTTGGGGGCTGAGATGTTTCGCTCCCTGGCAGACGAGGAGGCGCGGCACGAGGAGATACTCGGCCGGCAGCTACAGAGTCTCACCCAAAGCCAGGCATGGACCTTGCCCGAGAGCATGAGCCTGAATAGAGTTGACCTGGTCTCTACCTTCTTTCCCGAAGGAGGCGAGACTCTTCAGGCCCATATCCCACTTGATGCCAGCGACTTGGATGCGCTGTTGTTCGCCCTGGGCCTGGAAAATGACAGCCTCAATCTGTACCGTGAACTAGCTTCGAGCGCACGCGATCCTGTGAGCCAGCGCGTATTCGAGTACCTGGCAGGCGAGGACCGCACTCACCTGGACCTGTTGATGCTGAACTATGAGTACATCAGCAGGGCAGGGTGGCGGGTCCAGCATGGCTCATCTGTCGACGAGGCCGGTTAGCGTCTTGTCAAGTGGTGTAGATTGGGTGGCGACTTCCAGTGAGCACATGGTCTGATCAGTCGTCGAGATCGTTCTCCTTGTGGTTGCGGTGACTGCCCTGTCAGCGGATCGGCGCCAGCCGTTGCGGCTCGGTGCGCACCGGCAGGAAGCTCTGCGGTTCTTTTAGCTTGCCATCGAGTCGAGGCTGAAGTAGCGTCGCTCGGCCTGCCACTCATCGTGAATCTCAATCAGCACCGAGCCGGCCAAGCGCAGAACGGCCTCCGCGTCGGGGAAGATGCCGACCACATCGGAGCGCCTCTTTACCTCGCGATTCAGCCGTTCCAGGGGATTGGTCGAGTAGATGCGCGACCAATGCTCAGCGGGAAAGGTCATGTAGGTCAGCACTTCTTCCTCGCCGCCGGCCAGCACCTCGGCCGCTCTCGGCCAGCGCGGCTCCATTGCCTTCACCACTTCCCTGAGCTGCTCCTTGGCCGCCGTCTGATCCCGCTGCGCGAAAACGGTGCGGATGGCTGCGGCCACGATCGACTTGTCCGCTTGAGGCACATGCGCCAACACGTTGCGCATGAAGTGCACCCGGCAGCGCTGCCAGGCAGCTCCCGTCAGTACCGCGGAGATCGCCTCGCGCAGCCCCTGGTGCGCATCGCTGACCACCAAATCCACCTTCTTCAGGCTTCGAGACACCAGCCCTCGCAGAAACGCCGTCCAGAAGGCGGGGTCTTCGCTTGCTCCGATGTCCACACCCAGGATCTCCCGCTCCCCTCTCTCGCGCACCCCGATCGCAATCACCACCGCCATACTGACGATGCGATGGTTCTGGCGTACCTTGACGTAAAGAGCGTCCAGCCACAGGTAAGAGTAGGTCGCATCCAGTTCTCGGTTGCGAAAAAGGGCGACTACCTCATCCAGGTCCTGGCACATGCGCGACACCTTGCTCTTGTCGATGCCGCTCAATCCCATCGCCCGGACCAGCTCGTCGACTTTCCGTGTGCTCACCCCCTCGACGTACGCCGCCTGCACCACCGCCAGCAACGCTCGCTCTGCCCTCCGCCTCGGCTCCAGAAAGCCAGGGAAGTACGTCCCCTGTCGCAGCTTCGGAACGCGCAGCGGTACCTCTCCTACCCGCGTCTCCCAGGCTCGTTCTCGGTAGCCGTTGCGCTGCGCCTGCCGCCCCTCGCTGCGCTGATACCGCTCGGCTCCGATCTGCTGGCTCACTTCCCATTCCATCAGCAGCCTTGTCAACACGGCGATGCCTTCCTGAAGGAAGTCACCGCCCAGTTGGACACCCACTTTGCGCAGATACTCGCGCAATGCTACACTCGGCTCGGTCATCGGATGCCTCCTCAGTGGTATTGGCCATACTCACATGGAAGCAGCCGGTGCCCTTCTTGTCAAGCCTCCCTATTTACACCACACTTTGAGATTCTACCGCCGATCTGGCATTCGCCCCGTTCCCTTGTCCTGCTTCGTTGCCCTTCGGCCGGACAGCACTGCATTGCGCGGTTCCTTACGCTATCCCCGGGCATACTGGCCATAACAGGTCGCTGGAGAGACTGACGCCAAGTGTTCCCTCGGTGAGGTAATATACCCGACCCTCTGAACGCGGCCTCGTTGCCGGTCGTGGCGCCGAGGTCGAGGCGGGTGTCTTGGTTGCGCCCACCGCGGATCTCCAAGTGCTGGCCAGCTGCGACCAGAGGCCGAGCCTGAGATGGCGATTCTTGACAATTGCATGGGTGCATGCTATGCTCGGAATTGGTCAGGCACTGCAAGAGATAGGAGACGGTGTTCTCAGGGGAGGGCCCGAGGCCCTCCCCTTTGGTTGTGCGCCCAGCATGGGCGTTGACTAGAGGGTGAAAGTCCCTTACGGAGGTTGATTGCACCAACCGTTAGCCAAGGGCAAGGGCGTCGCCGCGAGGTGGGGTCTGGAGGAAGCCGGAGGCAAACCCGCGACTTGAGGAACGCGAACCACATAGGAGGCTGTGCGGCCGGGCGAGTTGGCAACAGACAACGAAGCCCGATGCAATCAAGGGCCAAAGCAGTAAATGGGGCAAGTGTGCGGGGAGAGTCAACGTTCTTACCTGGGGAGATCTGCCGTCAAGCCACAACAGGTGGTAACCCTGGTCGTGAGGCCAGGCTGAGGCGGCAGGAGTCAGCAGAGGCCATAGTACCAGCTAGGCACTTGTCCGCTGGGAAGGGCTGAACGTCAAGGAGGAGGACCTTTGAGGAGTTCGAGGGGTGAGCCCAGAAGACAGAATGCCCCGGATAGGGGTACTGCTGGACAGGGGGAGGCGGTGAAGCCGCTGACGACTGGCCAGAGGGTCGAGCAATCCCCGGCACGAGACGAAGGGCAATCCAACGCAGTAGCAGGGCTGTGGGAGCAAGTCTGGGAGAGACAGAACCTGGTGCAAGCCCTGCGCCGAGTCGAGAGCAACCGAGGCGCGCCAGGGGTGGACGGGATGACAGTTGAGGAGTTGCGGCCGTACATCATCGACCACTGGCGAGAAGTTCGGGAAGCTCTGGATGGAGGGCGGTATCGGCCGAGCCCCGTTCGCCGGGTGGGGATACCCAAGCCGGATGGAGGGGAGCGGCAGCTTGGGATACCGACGGTGCTGGACCGCTTCATCCAACAGGCCATAACCCAAGCCCTGATGCCGCTGTTTGAGCCGCTCTTCTCGCCACACAGCTACGGGTTTCGGCCAGGACGCAGCGCCCATGATGCTATGAAGCAAGCGCAGGTGCACGTGCAAGAAGGGTACGACTGGGTGGTGGATATCGACCTGGAAAGGTTCTTCGACCGGGTGAACCACGACATGCTGATGGCACGGGTGGCGCGTATGGTGAAAGACAAGCGAGTGCTGAAGCTGATCCGGGCCTACCTGGAATCGGGGGTGATGGTCAACGGGGTGGTGATGGATACGGAAGAAGGGACGCCACAAGGCGGACCGTTATCACCGCTGCTGTCCAACATCATGCTCGATGACTTGGACAAGGAGCTGGAGGAGCGAGGGCACAAGTTTGTGCGGTACGCCGACGACTGCAACATCTACGTGAAGACGCAGCGGGCAGGCGAGCGGGTCATGGGCAGTGTGGTGCAGTTTCTGGAAGGGCAGCTGAAGCTAAAGGTGAACCGCCAGAAGAGTAAGGTGGACCGGGCGAGTAAGGTCAAGTTCCTGGGGTTTAGCTTCTACAAGTACCGGGGAGAAGTGCGCATCCGGGTGGCGACCAAGTCGCTGCAACGCTTTCGAGATAGGTTGCGCCGGCTGACGCGACGGACCCGCTCTGGGAAGCTAGAGGGGATAATCCAGGAAGTGAACCAGTATCTACGAGGCTGGATCGGCTACTTTCGGCTGGCGGATACACCGAGCGTCTTTGCGCACCTTGACAGTTGGGTGAGACGCAGGCTGAGGCAGATAGTCTGGAAACGGTGGAAACGAGGCCGGACCCGCTACCGAGAACTGGTTGCTCTGGGTGTACCGCGGGAGCGAGCAGGCTTGGGAGCAGTGGGCAAGAGTCCGTGGCGAATGTCCAGAACCCCGGTGGTGCAAGAAGCTCTGAAAAATGCCTACTGGCAGAAGTTGGGGCTGGAAAGCATTGGTCAGCGATACCAGAAAGTGCGTGTGACTTGACGAACCGCCGGATGCGGACCCGCATGTCCGGTGGTGTGAGAGGGGGCGGCTAGCCGCCGCCCCCTACTCGATTTGCAGGTTCATTGATGGTTCGGAAGGGGAAGACAACAACGTCGCATGACCTGGATTCTCGTTGTGCTCATTGCTCTTTCGCTCATATTCGACTTCTTGAACGGTTTCCTTGGTTCCAGCAGCATCGTGGCTACGATGATCTCGTCGAGGGCTGTCGGGCCGCGCCGTGCACTCGCGATGACGGCCATCGCCGAGTCTGCCGGGCCGTTGCTCTTTGGCGTCGCGGTAGCCGTAACAATGGGCTCCGGGTTAGTGGATCTTGCTCTGGTGAACACCGCAGCCATCCTGTCCGCGGTCAGCGCAGCCATCATCTGGAGCCTGTTTACGTTCTACACCGGCCTGCCGTCCAGCACTTCGCACGCATTGGTGGGGGGGTTGGTGGGAGGTGCACTCGCCGCAACAGGCCCATCGGCCCTGCATTGGACAGGGTTGGCGAAGGTGGCGATCTCCCTTTTTCTCTCCCCTTTCCTGGGCATGATATTCGGCTACCTGACCCTGAAGACGCTTTACTTTCTTGCACGTGGCGCCACCCCATCGGTCAATACGCTGTTCAAGCGCCTTCAACTCGTGACTGCAGTGATCTTGGCCTTGAGCCACAGCACCAACGATGCCCAGAAGGCCATGGCTGTTATTGCCATGAGCATGGTGGTCACGGGCTATACAGCGCAATTCCGGATTCCATGGTGGGTCATCATGCTGTGTGCCTTCGCCATCGGGCTGGGGACGGCTGTGGGCGGCTGGCGGCTTATCAGAACCTTTGGTGCCAAGTTCTACAAGATACGCCCTGTCCATGCCTTTGGAGCGCAATTGAGCTCGGCAGCCGTAATCCTAGGCACGGGTCTGCTCGGCGGACCGGTGAGTTCGGTCCACGTGATCAGTTCTGCTATCGTGGGCGCCGGATCGGCAGACCGCGTGTCAAAGGTGCGGTGGCACGTGGTTCGTGACATGGTACTTGCCTGGTTAGTGACGATCCCGTTCTCGGCCCTGCTTGCTGTAGGGCTGTATCAGATCGCCAGCCGATTGGTGTGATGAGTTTGAGCGCCTAACGGAATCGGACGGCCGATATGTCGGAGGGTTTGGAGTGTTCCTGAAGATACTCGGAAAGGCGCAGCGCCACTCCGCCTGATGCGCTCGTCGGGTGGAAACTCGCTGCTCGGTGCCCACTCGGTACCACCGGCCTACTCCAGAGCCGATCCGTACTCCACTGTGCGGTTTTTTATGCAACACCCCCCGGGGGGTACCTGGTAGTTCTAACAGGGTAGTACCTGTCAGTTCTGACAGGTCAGCTTGGTCGGCCTGGCGTATGCCAGGCTCTGCTGACCCTCTATGTCATCCTTCACCGAGCTGGTCCAGGCCTTGGCTCTTCCAGAAAGCTGTCAGACACTCGTAGGCTCGCCTTAGGTCTCGTTCCGGTATTCCGAGCTCGGCAGCGAGCGCCCGATATGGCTCCGACCAAGCCTCGGGTGGCTCGGGTAGCTCGGCCTGGAGCGGATGCGTGGCCCTAGCCCGGAATGTGGCCTCCAGAGCTTGCCTCACTTCGCGAGTCCCAAGCAGGCCTGAGTGCACCAACAGAACCAGATCGACCAGGTCTTTGACCCGTGTGTTGTCACGGTCCTGCCAGGGGAAGGTATAGGCGTGGATCTTCTCAGCGAACTGCTGTGCTGCCGGTACCACCGGGATGCGCACTTCAGGAATCCCTGCAAAAGCCAGGATGGGCTCTCCCGACACCCATTCGGGCTCGCCCACCATCGGATCGCCAACGCCGACATCAACGTGGAACTGCGCGAAGGCACGCCCAGCAGGGTGCGCCTCCACTGCACAGCGGATACCGCCTCCTGGAGCTCCTGCAAGCTCGCCCCTGGGTGTGCGAACGACAAACCGAAAGCCGTCACCCAGATCACGTGCGGCTGCAAGCTGGAGGTTTTCGTGGAGCTTCTCAGCGCTAGCCTGAGATAGCCCAGCCTCGGTCGGCAAGTCCAGTCGTCCAGGATCAGGGACGGTGAGGTCGAGGTCTCGGGTGGATCTTGCCCGGTAGGCCATGCGCAATTCCAGAGCGTAGCCGCCTTTCAGGAACCAGGGTGGCACCTGGTCGGCAAACAGCCGAGCCAGCAGCCGCTCAAATCCCACACGGCGGCGCAACCGCTGCAGATCGATGCCCTGCCGTAGCGAGATGTTCCTCAGCCGCTCTTCCAGGGCCATGCGGAACGCATGCGGAGTCTCGTACGGGCCGATCATCGGTGGCCCTCCCTCTCGCCAGCGAGTGCCAGTGCTCGATCCAAGCGTGCCCTTGCCTCAACTGGGCAGGGTGCACTCTGTAGAAGGGTGCGGCGTACCAGCCCGCGCTCCAGGGCCTCCCTCACGGCGGCGTCCAGATGCTCCTGGCTGAGGGCGCTGCCAGCAATATCGACCAGGGTCCGCAGCGGTGTGGTCACAGAGAACCCTGTACGAGGTTCGATTTCTTCCCCGGTCAGCGAGGCCGCGTGGAGTACACACCCCGCGGGCACTCTCTTGCGAAAACCCTTGGGCACGGTGAGATGAACGCGCTCAGGCATGACATCGCTCAGGTCATGGACGGTAAGCGCTGTCTCGTGAGAGACGACTGCCTGGGGAGCGCCTTTTTGATCCCGGCTCCACAGGGACCATCGGATCAGATCCTCGCGCTCACCGGGAGGAAAGTCCCGTAGACGATAGACACCGCGGTCTATCAGCAGCCAAGTTCCCCGCGAGCGGTGGTAGTGCTGCTGTCTGTAAGAGTAGCCCGCTTCGAGGGCCTGGGCTGCGCTGAAGTAGCCGCCTTGCGACGCCGCGATCTGGTACAGCTTCTGCGCATTCTCCTGAGGGTCTCGCTTCATCTGCAAAAACCTTACATAGAATGTAAGGAGTTTACACGCTTGGGTTCGTCATGTCAATTCCTGATCAGATCATGGTTCCATGTGGCAGGCCTGTCACGGCGGACCTTCTCTCAAGATAGCGCAGCTTCCCCTGATGGGAGTAGGGTTGGGCGGGCAATGAACGGAGAGCTGACCCTTGATGCCGGTGGGTGCGAAGAAGCCGACGGTGCCAGCCAGTGCAGCAGGACTGCTGACCGCAGGTCGCACCCTTCAGGCGCGGCAGCGCTCGTTTGACGGAAAAGCCACTCTGGACTATGATATGCGGCATCGCGTGCCTGGTGGTGTCGCACCGGCCCAAGCACGTGCCGCACGGCGCGGACACACTTTGTGGGATGCACCTTTCGCACGCCACTGCTGAACGACAGGGGCGAGTTCTGAGCAGTCATCTGCACTGCATGCGCTGTATTAGGCAAGGACAAAGGCCATGAAGATTCCTATCGACTGGCTTCTCGAGGGCGGATCGTGGATCGAGTACCGGACGAGGCGCGACTTACTGGGGCAGCCCGAGCAAGAGCCGCCAGTCCGGTCCGCCCGGCAGTCCATGCTGGCAGATGCTCAGGTGCAACGCCTGCTTGCCGAGCTATCGGGGTGGCCGGGGACGGTCATTTCGAGCCACAAGAGCGCCGGCCAACCCTTTCACAAGCTGACATTCATCGCCGATCTGGGCCTCGTGGCCGGTGACCCCGGCATGGACGCGATCATTGCGCGCATCCTGGAGCATCAATCGGCCGAAGGGCCGTTCCAGCTCCCCACCAACATCCCCACCCACTATGGGGGAACGGGCCAGGATCAATGGGCGTGGGCCCTGTGCGATGCGCCGCTCATCGTGTATGCCCTGGTCAAGTTTGGCCTGGAAGGCGTGCCAGCCGTGAAGGCGGCCGTCGAGCACCTGGTCGGATTGCTGCGAGACAACGGCTGGCCCTGCGCCGTGTCCAAGGAGCTGGGCAAGTTCCGTGGCCCGGGGCGCAAGGACGATCCCTGCCCGTATACCAACCTGGCCATGCTCAAGGCATTGTCGGCCATGGAGGAACTGCGCGACAGCCATGCCTGTCACGTTGGGGCCGAGACGCTTCTAACCCTCTGGAGCGAGAGTACCACGCGGCACCCTTACATGTTCTACATGGGCACCGACTTTCGCAAGTTGAAGGTCCCACTTGTGTGGTACGACCTCATGCACCTGCTCGACGTCCTGTCATGTTTCTCCTGGCTTCGGAGCGATGACCGATTGCTCGACATGCTTGCGGTACTGAAGGGCAGGGCAGACGAGCGAGGGCGCTTTACCCCCGAATCCACGTGGACAGCGTGGAAGGATTGGGAGTTTGGGCAGAAGAAGGGACCCTCTCGGTGGCTGACGCTGTTGGCGTGGCGCGTTATTCGCAGAGTGGAACCGGCATCGATGTAGGCTGCAATTGCTGGAGCAATAGGGGTCCGCGAGCGGGCGACGGTTGTGGCTGCTGCAGGAAACGTCTCAGCCCCTTGAAAGGAGTCGCATAGGTGCCCAAGTGCTCGGGTGCCGATGGGGGGCGTTGTGCCGCCGGTGAACAGTGAACGTGCGGCCAAGGGAGGTGTTTCGGCTGCTGAAGGGCGGCGCTCTGGCGCCACATGCGTTCTTGTGCGAGAAGTGCCGTTCGGGCAGACTTGCCTGACCAAGCAAGTTGTGCTAGAGTAGGCTTGCAGCTTGGGCCTGGATCGTGGTGGTGGCCTGATAGCGTCGGCCTAGTCGGTGGCCGATCCGAGGCCAATTGTGCGGTGCAATACGGTGTACTCCCCCGGGGGTACCTGTCATTTATGCCAGGTTGGAAGCTGACATTTTTGTCAGTGCAGGATCTTGCACTTCTAGCAGGGGGAGTGGCTTGCACTTTCAACAGGGCGATGCCTGGTACTCCTATCAGGAGGAGGATCTTGTACTCCTGACAGTGGGGTAGCTTGCACTTCTCGCAGGTCGGCCAAGCCGACCTGACATGCAACACGCCTCTTTTGCATCTCATCACCCTTCACCGGGAGTTCGCGCCACATTGAAAGTCTGTTCGCCCCCGCCGTAGTTTCCCGTCTTTCAATGGAGCGCCCCACCCGCCTGTGCGCCAGGCTCATCGACAGGCATGCTGCGCCATGGTACAAGAGCGTGCATTTGTCGTGGATGCCCGATCGCGTTATAATCGTGGTCAGGCTGGCAGGAATGCACCAAGACCACCACAAGGCGGGCTACACCCACATGGAATGCAGTCGCGAGTCGAGCGGGCACAAGCCAGCCTGCTTTCTGGCAAAGGCGGAGGGAGGAGAACCGCGTGAAGAGCAAGTGGCGCCTTCTCGTTCCATGGGTAGTCTGTGCGCTGATCGCCGGCTGTGGACCGGCGACAGACTGGGAGACCACAACCACCCCGACCGCAATCGTGGAGGCCACACGAGCCCCTGCCTCCACTACGCGCCCACCGGACACTGCTACCCTACCCCCCGAGGTCACCCGCCCGGCACCCACGCCGCTTCCGGGCAGCACTGACGTCCCGTGGTGGGGAGGGAGAATCGCCACGGTGGACGCCGAGCCCGAATCCATCGGGAAGCCGACGGGCCTGGCAGCCGGCCCTGACGGGAGCCTGTACTTGGCCGACGCCCGCACCCATCGCATCCTGCACCTTGATGGCGAAGGCCGCATCCTTCACGCCTGGGGAACCCAGGGGCAAAGCTCCGAGGGGGCGGTGGCTCCTACCGGCACCTTCAACGAGCCGTGGGGGCTGGCCGTCGGGCCGGACGGTTCGGTCTACGTGGCCGACACGTGGAACCACCGCATCCAGAAGTTTGACGGCACTGGCCGGTTCCTCCTGGCCTGGGGTGAGCCCTGCATCGGCTGCAGCGGACCCTATGAGTTGTTTGGACCGCGCGACGTCGCCGTCTCCAAGAGCGGTCTCGTGCTCGTGAGCGATACCGGCAACAAGCGCATCGTCGTGTATGACCAGGCCGGGCAGTACATCGGGCAGGCCGGAGGCGCAGGCACCGGCCCGGGCCAGTTCGAGGAGCCCGTCGGACTGGCGCTGGATGCAAGCGACCACCTCTTCGTAGCCGACCAACGGAACCGGCGCGTCCAGGTCTTTGCTTTGGCGCCCGACGGCAGCCTTACCTGGCAGGCGGACTGGCCGGTGGACGGGTGGAAGACGAACACTCCTGAGTACAAGCCGTTCCTCTGCTTCTGCCTGGGCCACATCTTTCTTACCGATCCGGAGACCGGCTCCGTACAGGAGTATTCGCCGGCCGGGGAGAAGCTGCGGACCTACGACATCAACAGCCTCGGCACGCTCAATCCGGGCATCACCTACGGCATCACCTGCGACCCGGCAGGCGCACTGTGGGTAAGCGACTCGATCGGCGGCCTGGGTGTCCTGGTCAGGGTAGTTCCCCGGCCGTAGGACCAGCAGCAGCCGCCCCTCTGACCCGGACCACAGAAACGGACTGGAGTGTCGCTCATGAACGATCCACTGCCGCATGTGACCCGTGACAGCATGACTGGCCCGTCACAGCCCAGGGGCCGGCTCTGTCTTGGGGTTATTGGCACCATTGCACTTTTGGTCGCGGGCCTGTCCGTCCCTTGGTTGGGAGCAGGTGCGACCCACTCTGTCCAACCGGATGGCTGGCAGGTCGTGGGCCAGGTCGGCGGGCCGACGACGGCCGTGGCTGTGCAGGGGACCTATGCGTATCTCGCCGTCGGCCTGCGCCTGGTCGTGGTCGATCTCTCCGATCCGGCATTCCCCACCTACTTGGGCGCCACCGCGCCCTTCCCCCACTTTGCCGAGGGCGTGGCCGTCAGCGGCAGCCGGGCGTACGTGGCCGCCGGCGGGGCGGGCCTGCGCGTGGTGGATCTCTCCGACCCGGCCCACCCGGCTGAGGTCGGGGCGTGGGACTCGCCCGGCTACTCGGAGGGAGTGGCGGTCGCGGGGAACCTGGCGTTCCTGGCCGACGGCCCATATGGACTGCGGGTCGTGGACGTGTCCGACCCGGCCGCCCCAATCCCGCTGGGCTCGGCCTACGATATGAGCTATGCCTACGACGTCGCCGTCTCCGGAGGCTATGCCTACGTCGCCGCCGCCGGGGCCGGGCTGCTGATGGCGGACGTCGCCGACCCGGCACACCCCATCGAGGTGGGCGGGCTGGACACGCCGGGGTATGCGTATGGGGTGGCGGTGGACGGAACGACCGCCTACGTAGCCGACGGGTGGGAAGGGCTGCTGGCGGTCGACGTCTCAGACCCGGCAAGTCCGCAGCCCCTGGCGACCCTCGCCACCCCGGGCCAGCCTTTCGGCGTAGCCCTGGGCGGCACCAGGCTGTACGTCGCCGACGCATTCGCCGGCCTGCAGGTCGTCGACGTCTCGGACCCGGGTGCGCCTGTCCTGCTCGGGGGGGCACCGGCGACCGGGGGCCACGCCGGCAGCGTCGCGGCGACGGGGGACCTGGCCTGTGTCGCCGACCGGACGCTGGGGCTGCGCGTGCTCGACGTCTCCGACCCGGAGGCTCCCGTGCAGGCGGGCTCCTACCGCGAGCCCTTTGCCGCCCGTGACGTGGAGGTGCGCGGTCACGTCGCCTACCTGACTGCCGGGCTGAGCGGCTTTCACACCCTGGACGTCTCCGATCCGGCGCATCCCCGGCCGCTGGCCACCTACGATACGCAGGCATGGGCTACCTTTTTCACCCTGGACGGCGACTATGCCTACGTCGGCACCATCATCCCCGGCGCCGGCAACGGCCTGCACGTGCTGGATGTCTCCGATCCGGCGCAGCCAGCGTTGACCAGCCGCTTCACCGACTATATGGGCGAGACCTGGGGGATCGACGTGGAGGACGGCATTGCCTACATCGAGGACGGCTGGATGCTGCTCATCCTGGACGTGTCGGACCCGCACGCGCCGGCCTTCCTCAGTCGCTCGTCCACGCCGGGCGGCGGCGCCGGTCTCGTGGCACGCGATGCGCTGGTGTACATCGCCGACGCCTACGAAGGTCTGGCCGTCGTCGACGCCACTGACCCGGCGCAGCCCTTCCTGCTGGGCAGCTTCCAGGGCGACCTGGATAACGCTCACGATGTGGCCCTTTCGGGCGACATGGCCTACCTCGCCGACCACTTTGGCATGCGCATTGTGGAGGTGACCGACCCGGCAAACCCGCAGGGGCGCGGGTACTACGACTCGCCCGGGCTGGCGCAGGGGATTGCCGCCGCCGGGACGACCGTCTACCTGGCCGACGGGGGGGCGGGCGTACAAATCCTCGATGTGTCGGATCCCGACGATCCGGTGTGGGCCGGCGGGTATGACACGCTGGGCTACAGCCACCAGGTGGCGCCGGCCGGCGACCTGCTGTACGTAGCCGACGACGTGGGCGGGCTGGTCGTGCTGCGGCGCACCGGAGAGGGCAGTCCCGCGCGCCCCCCGACCTCGGCGATTGGGGCCGGCCCGCCCGGCCTGTGGACCATCGAACAGCAGATCCTGCACGGGGATGTCGCCGCGTCTCGGCACGCGGTTGAGCTTCCCCGTTGGCCCAGGCCGCCCGAGCCCTCCCGGCCCGCGGCGCCGGAGCCATCCCCGCAGGCGGACCGCCCGGCGGCGACCTGCACCGTCACCAGCCCGGCCGACGGCGGCGCGGGTACGCTGCGCCGCTGCCTGGAGAACGCCGTGGCCGGCGACACCATCACCTTTGATCCGGCCACCTTCCCCCCGGCCAGCCCTGTCACGATCCCCGTCTGGAGCGATCTGCCGTGGCTGACCCAGGGCGGGGTCACGATCGACGCCTCCAACGCCGGCGTCGTGCTCGACGGCAGCAACGCACCGCCGGGCACCTGCGGCGTGGTGATCACCTCCGACGGCAACCGGGTGCAGGGGCTCCAGATCGTTGGCGTTCCCGGCGACGGGGTGCACATCAACCCCGGGCAGAACAACCTGATCGGCGGCGATCGGTCTGTGGGCAGTGGCCCGCTCGGCCAGGGCAACCGCATCAGCGGCAACGGCGGCACCGGGGTGATGATCCTGGGCGGCACGACGTTCAGCAACACGGTGACCGGCAACCTGATCGGCACCGACCTGAGCGGCACCCAAATGCAGGGCAACGGCGCCGGCGTGGTGATCGGCTGGGGGGCGAGCTACAACCGGGTCGGCGGCTCTGCGCCGGGAGAGCGCAACGTCATCGGCGGCAGCACCAGCACCTATGGCGCCGAGGTGACCGTCACGGAAGAGGGCACGCGCTGGAACACGATCGCCGGCAACTACATCGGCACCGACGCCACCGGAGAGGCCGCCCTGCGCACGGAGCCGCCGGCCGGCGGCTGGATCGCCGGGGTCGCGCTGGGCGGCCAGGACAACACCCTGGGCCCGGACAATGTCATCAACGGCTGCACCTACGGCGTGATTCTCGGCAGCGGCGACTCGCGCCGCAACCGGGTCATCGGCAACCGCATCGGGACGAACGACGCCGGCACGGCCGCCATCGGCAACTTTTCCAACGGCGTGGACATCGGCGGCGGGGCGAGCCAGAACCGGATCGGCGGCAGCACGCCGGCGGAGCGCAACCTGATCAGCGGCAACGGCGGCAGCGGGGTGTGCCTGGCCGGCGCGGAGACCAACGACAATGTGATCGCCGGCAACTATATCGGCCTCGATGCGTCCGGAACGGCCGTCCTGGGCAACGCAGGCGACGGCGTGTGGATCGGCGCAACCCGGAACCGGATAGGCGGCCTTGCACCTGGCGAGCGCAACGTGGTGAGCGCAAACGGCTCCGGAGGGTTTAACTTTATCGGCGCAGATGCCTCGCAGAACCTTGTGGCCGGCAACTACATCGGCACCGATGCCTCCGGCGCCTTCGACCTGGGCAACGCCCGCTCCGGGCTCTGCCCCCAGATGGGTGCGAACCGCAACCGGATCGAGGGCAACCTGGTCAGCGGCAACGGCTTTGGCGGGATCGTCGTCGGCGGGCAGGGCGTGGACTATAACGTGGTGGTCGCTAACCGTGTCGGCACCAACGCCGCCGGCACGCAAGCCATCCCCAACGATTGGCTGGGGGTGTTCCTGTCCGACGGCTCCTTCAATCGCATTGGCGGCACGCAGCCGGGCGAAGCCAACCTCATCAGCGGTAACCCTCTCGGCCTGGCCCTGGAATCGAGGTTGAGTGTCGGCAGCCTGGTGCTCGGCAATTGGATCGGCATCGACGCGACGGGGTCGGCGCCCCTGGGCAACGCCGGATATGGGGTGGAAGTCGGCGCGGGTGCACGGGCGCTCGTCGGCGGGGCGACGACAGCCGAGCGCAACGTCATTGGTGCCAACGGCGGGACCGGCGTTTGGCTGACCTCCGACTACTCCACCGTCGCCGGCAACTATATCGGCACGGCAGCCGACGGGGAGACACCATTAGGCAACGGCTACCAGGGCGTGTACATCGGCGCCGCGCACAACGTGGTCCAGGGCAATCGGATTGCCTACACAAGCCAGGGGGGCTCCGGCGTGCAGGTCGATCTCTACCCGGCGAACAGTTTGCGGCGGAACGCAATCTGGAGCAACGAGGGAGCCGGCATTCTCCTGGTCACCGGTGGTAACCAGATGCTGCCGGCGCCTGTCATCTTTGCCGCTACTGGAACCGGCGTCTCCGGAGTGGCCTGCGCCGTGTGCACCGTGGAGGTCTTTTCCGATGGCGAGGACGAGGGACGCGTCTACGAAGGCGCGGCCATCGCCGATGCTTCAGGCTACTTCAGGTATGAGAAGGGCAGCCCTCTGGTTGGACCGCTTGTGACGGCTACGGCCACGGATGCCCAGGGCAACACATCTCAGTTCTCGGTGCCCGTGGCGCCGGCAGAGAGAGTCTATTTGCCCTTGATCCTGAGGCGCCGTTGAGGCAGCCCTCGGAGGTAGCAATGCGGGAACATGGCTGGATGCATGTTTGCATTGTTCTCGCCTTGTTGGTCTTGCTCCTGGCTCTGCTGCAGAGCCTGTCCGCTGCACAGCCGGCCCAGCCCACCGGCTGGCAGGTCGTGGGCCAGATCGGTGGGCCGGCAAGCGCCGTGACCGTGCAGGGCAACCATGCCTACGTCGGCGTCGGTCTCCGGCTGGTCGCGCTGGACGTGACGAACCCAATCACCCCCACCGAGATCGGTGCCACCGCGCCCTTCCCCTATTTCGTGGAGGACGTTGTTGTCAGCGGTACATGGGCCTATGTCGCCGCAGGCGGCGCCGGGCTGCGGGTGGTGGATATCTCCGATCCCGCCAATCCCACCGAGATCGGCGCCTGGGACTCGCCCGGTTACGCCGAGGGGGTGGCCGCTTCGGGTGACATTGTGTACCTGGCCGACGGGCCGTACGGCCTGCGCGCGGTGGACGTTTCTGATCCCGCCAGCCTTACGCCCCTTGGCTCGGCCTACGAGATGAATTACGCTCTTGAGGTGGCGGTCTCTGGCGACTTTGCCTACCTCGCCGCGGCCGGGGCCGGCTTGCTGGTGGCGGATGTGTCCGACCCGGCACGCCCAGTGGAAGTCGGTGGCATGGACACGCCTGGCTATGCCCAAGGCATCGCCGTGGTCGAAGAAGCGGCCTACATTGCAGATGAGTGGGAGGGGGTACAGGTCGCGGACATTTCCGATCCGGCCAATCCTGTGATGCTAAGCTCGTTCAAGACCCCTGGCTGGGCCTTTGGCATCGCCATCTCCGGCACGCGGGCGTATGTGGCCGACGCTTTCAAGGGCCTGCAGGTGCTGGACGTATCACACCCAGCGCAGCCGACTCAACTGGGTAGCTACGAGGCAGTCGGAGGACACGCTGGAAGCGTCGCAGTGGTCGGAACCATAGCCTACGTCGCAGACCACAATCTTGGCTTGCACCTGCTGGACATTACTGACCCCGGAGCCCCATCCGAGGTCGGCTCCTACTTACCTATGGGGTATGCCACCGCTGTTGCGGAGGCGGAAGGCTATTCATATGTCGCGGCCGGAATCAATGGTCTGCGGATTGTTGATGTCTCATCCCCTGCGGCATCACGGGAAGTGGGGAAGTGCGAGATCCAAAGCGGCAGCGATCGCTTTTCGGCTGCGGTGGCTGTGTCCGGCAACTATGCCTATGTCGGTACCTGGTGGCAGCTCCATGTCGTGGATGTGTCCGAGCCAGCGCAGCCGGTCGTGGTAGGATGGGTGCGGACTACCCTGACGGGGGAGATCAGGGAGATGGATGTAAGGGGGCGGATCGTCTACACTGTCAATGGAGGGGGCTTGGAGCTGTTTGATGTCACCGATCCGACTCAACCTGCCTTGGCCGGACGCATCGTGTTGGGGTATTCCCAGGGTGTCGTTGTGAGTGATGGCCTGGCTTACGTGGCCGATGAGCTGGCTGGTCTAGAGATCGTTGATGTTTCAGACCCGCACGCTCCAGCCTTGCTGGGAAGTTTGGCGATTGGCAGTGCATTCGACGTAGCTGTGGCTGGCAGCCTGGTCTATCTCGTCCACGATGGTGGCCTGTCCATAGTCGACGTTTCCGAGCCGACGCAGCCGGTAGAGATGAGCTTTGTGGAGACGTCGCCGGACGCTCGCGCTGTGGTTGTCAGCGACGGAACGGCCTTTGTGGCGGATGGGGGCCAAGGCCTGTCAGTTGTCGACGTGTCGAATCCATATCAGCCTCAGCTTGCTGCTGTCATCAACACCCCCGGGTTTGCCGGAGAACTGGATGTCGATGATAGCCGGATCTACCTGGCGGATGGCACGGGCGGGCTGGCTGTCGTTGCGAGTATGCCCGGCGACACGTCGGACGAGCCGACAGCAACAGACCGGGCTTTGTGTCGGGAGGAAGGTTCGAAACCCTTGATCACGCTCGGGCCAAGCGGAAGAACCGGAAGGACGGATAGGCTCGGCGTGGTTTCATGCGACCCGACGGCCGGTTCTGGTGCGGATGTGGCCGGAGCCAAGTGCGATGCTCGCCCAGCGGCCAATGCCTGCACGCCGAGGTCGATAGCACAGCCGGTCAAGCACGCTGGCGACATAGGCAATACCTGTATCGTCAACAGCGCGCTGGACTCTGGTCCGGGGACATTGCGGACCTGCCTGGAGGGTGCTGCCAGCGGCGACACCATCATCTTCGACACAGCCGTCTTTCCTCCCACCAACCCTGTCACAGTTTCGCTTGTCAGCCCACTTCCATCTCTCAGTCAGGGGTATGTCACAGTCGACGCATCGGGAGCAGGGGTGATCTTGAACGGCAGCGGTACACCACCAGGTACCGACGGCCTGCTGATTTCATCGGACGGCAACGTGATCCAAGGGTTGGCGATCTTGCGGTTTCCGGCAGCCGCCATCTCCATTCAGGGTGGAGCACACAATCGCGTCGGCGGGGACAGGCTGCAAGGGAGGGGCCCGCTAGGTCAGGGGAATCTGCTCAGCGGGAACAGCGGGGACGGCATAGACATCGGCGGTGCAAGCAATTGCGTCATTGGCAACTTTATCGGAACGGACCTCAGCGGCACGACAATCGTCAGCAATAGCATAGGGGTGAACATCGGCTGGGGCGCTGGCCACAACGTCATCGGCAGCTCGGTGTCGGGGGAGCGTAATGTGATCGCCGGCAACAGCGGCAACGAGGTGATGATCTGGAGCGACGGAACCGACTACAATGTCATCCAGGGTAACATGATCGGCACCGATCCGAGCGGAACCTTTGCCCTGCGCGCACTGCCTCCCGCGCAGGGCTACGTAAGCGGCGTGCAGATCCACAGTGGCGCCGCGCACAACACCATCGGGCCGGGTAACGTGATCGGCGGCGTCACCTGGGGCGTGAGCATCTGTTGCGCGCAGGATAACCAAGTCGTCGGCAACTGGATCGGGACAGACATGTCGGGAACAGCCGATATCGGCAACTCATATCAGGGTGTCGACCTCAGCAACGGAGCGCAGGAGCACCAGATCGGACCGGGCAACCGAATTGCCTACAACGGCGGTGCCGGAGTGGTGGTGGACGGGGCCAGCACCCTCAGCAACACGATCACGGCGAACGCAATCTACAAGAATGCAGGTGAAGGGATCGCGACTAACAATGGGGGTAACGCCTCCCTGGCACCGCCGATCCTCGTCACTGCCAGCATAACCACCGTCCTGGGCACGGCGCCGCCTGGCGCCATGGTAGAGGTTTTTTCCGATTGGGAAGATGAAGGTGAGGTGTACGAGGGGCAGGCCGTCGCTGCCGCCTCGGGCACCTTCACGTTCACACTACCCAGCGGGCTGACCGGTCCCCACGTCACCGCGACGGCAACCGACGCGGCGCGAAATACCTCCGAGTTCTCGGCTCCGATGCTGGTCGTGACGCACACCGGGACGATCACCGTCACCAGCGTGCTGGACAGTGGGCCCGGCAGCCTGCGCCAGGCTCTCCTGAGCGCGTGGCCAGGAAACACGATCATCTTCGACCCCGCTGTGTTTTCACCGACAAGCCCGGTGACGATTGCCCTCGACAACCCACTGCCAGCCATCACCCAGGGATATATCACCATTGATGGCAGCAATGCCGGGGTTGTCCTGGATGGGAGCTACCTTCAGGAGGGTTCCGACGGACTTCAGATCTTGTCGGACGGCAATATCGTGCAGGGGCTCCAGATCCTACGTTTTCCGCGGGCTGGCGTACGGATCTCAGACGCCAAGAACAACCGGATCGGTGGAGACAGAAGCCAGGGAACCGGGCCGATTGGGCAGGGCAACGTTATCAGCGGAAGTGGATCAGGGGTGCATATTGGCGGCAGTAAGGCCATGAACAACGTCGTGGTCGGTAATCTGATCGGAACGGACGTCAGCGGGACGAATGCGCTCGGCAACGGTGACTTTGGCGTGATTCTGAGCGACGGAGCGTCACAGAACCGGATCGGAGGAGACGCTGACTGGGAACGCAATATCGTCAGTGGAAATGTGGGCCAGGGGATCAGCATGTTCGGCTGTGGGGGCAACTCTGTGGTGGGCAACTTTGTGGGGACTGATGTGAGCGGCATGCTGCCCCTGGGGAATGGATCATACGGCATCACCCTGGAACTCGGCGGCTTTGACAGCGTTGTGCGGGGCAACCTTGTGAGCAGCAACGGGCATTTTGGGGTGTATGTCGGCGATTGGGGCAGCGACTACAATCTGATCGTCGGCAACTTGATTGGGACCGATGCGACCGGCCGCACGGACATGGGAAACGCCACAGCCGGGGTGGGCGTGGGAGGCTGGTTTCAGGGCGGCTGGTTCAACAGGATCGGGGGAACCCGGCCTGGTGAGGCGAACATCATCAGCGGGAACACCGTCGGGATCTGGTTGGCTGGAGTACCGACGGCGGAGAACCTCGTTTTGGGCAACATCATCGGTACGGACGTCACTGGCACCCGGGTCATCGGCGATGACAACTGGCATTTTGGCATAGTGTCCCATGCGGGTTCGCGGGCGTTGATCGGGGGTACAACGGCGCCGGAGCGGAACCTGATCAGCGGGCGGGGAGGGCCAGCCCTTGTGCTGGGCTCGGACTATAACTGCTTCTCCGGAAACTACGTCGGGACCAACTTGGACGGTAGTGGGCCAGCCGAGAACGGCGGCGCGAGTGGCGTGCTTGTCGGTGCGGAGCATAACGTGATCCAGGGCAATCTCCTTGCCTACTCAACCAGCAGTGGTGTCCAGATAGAGACGTACGACTATAACACCGTCCGCCGCAACTCCATCCACGCCAGCGCGGGAAAAGGCATTGAGCTCACCAACGGCGGGAACCAGGACCTTCCCGCCCCGGTCATTCTCATCATCACCGAAACCGCCATCTCGGGTACGGCCTGCCCCGGCTGCTCGGTGGAGGTTTTCTCCGATGATGACGAGGAAGGGCGCACCTACGAGGGTACGACTGTCGCCGACGCCGTGGGCCACTTCACTTTCGATAAAGGCAGTCCGCTGGCCGGGCCGTTTGTCACGGCTACGGCCACGGATAGTGAAGGAAACACTTCTGAGTTCTCGGCGCCAGTGGCGAGGGTGGCGAGAGCGTATCTACCTTTGGTCCTGAGAAGGCGATGAGTCACGCTTTCTCGTGCGGACGGCCCTGGAAGCTCGAACGCCGTGGGACGAGCAGCCTGGCTACAAGGAGTGCGCTTAACGACTGACGCGCTGGGGCATCCCTATCGTGCCCAAGGGCATGTGGCTATGTGGTAGGTGAAACTGAGTGACAACCATGGCAAACAAAGCGGGTCAAACGGCCTACGGGCCAATGGTTCAGGTAGCGGTCGAGCAGTACGAACTGGAAGGACAGAGGCTGGTTCATGATGAATTGGCATGCCAGTTTCTGCCGCCCGGGCTGCAGCACGTGGTGAGATTGACCCGATGGCGGTCGTTGAGGCGATTGGAGTACAGGTTGTCCGAGAAGAGGGCGCCGGGTGTCCGGGGAGGCGTATTGTGCCGGAAGCGCTACGTTGATGACAAGACCATCGAGGCGGTGAACGCCGGGATCAACACCTTCGTGAATCTGGGTGCTGGGCTGGACACGCTCTTCTACCGGCTTCCGGCTTTGGCTGAGAGTTCGGCGTTTGAGGTGGATCTGCCCGAGAACATGGTCTACAAGAGGGATAGGCTTCAACAGGTATTTGGCATGATACCCGCCCATGTGCGGCTGGTGCCCATGGAATTCGGCGCGCAAGACCTGGAAGGGGTTCTGTCCTCTTCAGGCTATCAGAAGGGGCAGAAGGGCTTCTTCATCTGGGAAGCCGTGACCCAATACCTGCCCGAAGCCGCGGTGCGAAACACCTTTGACTTCCTGGCACAGGTGCCCAGCGGCAGCCGCCTGGTCTTCACCTATATCCGCCAGGACTTCATGGACGGGACCGCTCTGCATGGGCTAGACGCGTTGTACCAAGGATTTCGGGTGAAAGAGCAGATATGGCAGTTTGGACTTGCGCCAGAGAAGGTGGCTTGCTTCTTGCATGGGTATTCCTGGCAGGAAGTCGAGCAAGCCGGCAGCCAGGAATACACAGCATGGTATCTCAAGCCCTGTGGGCGAGTACTGTCGGTGATGAAAATCGAGAGAGCCGTCCACGCCGAGAAGTTGTGAGAAGGTCAATCTGGGCTTTTTGCTGCTCCTGGCCTTGTCGCAGATCCTGAAGTGACCGATGCGGCTGCTGAGGGGATAGGGTCCATCCCACCGGCCCGGGCATTGCCAGGGTGCACCAAACGACGGCTCAGCCCGCGGCCAGCGCAGCCTGTGCTCGGAGGACCAAGCCCGGATCGAGGCGGGACAGGCGCTTCTTCGTGAGATTCTCGGGCATGATCCACCAGACGTCCGGGTCCCCGCTCTGAAACCAGCGCTCCAGTGGCGTGGGCCCGGGTCGGGCAGGGCGGCGACGACGACGCTCCAGCAATAGCCGAGTCCCTGGCGCAGGACTCGGAACTCTTCGCTCGCGCGGTCGCCCTGCTTTCCACCGAGAGAGTAATCGAATCGAGGATATCCAGCACCTCCAGGACCTGCCCGACTTGGCGCAGCAAGCGCGGCTCGGCAAGGGCGGCGGCCGCCGCCCGCTGTTCCAGGGGGTTGCCCGGGCTCCACAGTCGCATGGCAGCCAACAACTCGCTGAGATCGGCATCCCCCCAGGCCTGCAGCGCCATGGCGACTGCCTCGCGGATGCGCCAGCGCGGATCGGACGCCAGGCAGCGCAGTTCGGGTAGCACCTCGCGATTGCCCTCCGAGAGCAACCTGCCCAGTCCAAGCGCTCCGCACACGACCAGGAAGACATGCGGGGTATTCGTGGGCGCTCGCTCAGGATCGAGGGCCAGGTAACGGCGGAAGAGGGTGACATCCCCCTCCTGCGCCACGGCCTGGGCAAGCTCGAGGTTGGCACGGGGCTCGGGCAGGCCCGAGTGCTCGAGCAGGTACTCATCCCAGTCGAGCATGCTCTTTAGCGCGATACGGTAGAGATCGATCTTGGTCATGGTTGGGCGTGGCCTCCGTACTGTGGTTTGACCACCTTGCCACTCCGGACGCTAGAACCCAGTATAGCAGTCACTCTGCGAGACGGCAATCCGCAGACCGTGCAGCTCGTTAGCGCCTTGTCAAGAGGAGCAGATTGGAGGCGCTCCCTTGTGAGTGCATCGTGGATCGGTCATCGATGGGAACCGTTCTGACTGCCAAGGGAAGTGTTTTGACGCCGACGGGAATCGTTTTGGCGCTGATGGGAAGTGTTTTAGCCCAAATGGGAGTCGTTTTGGCGCCCGAAGGGAAGTGTTTTGGCTGCTCACGGGAGGTGTTTTGGTGCCGAAGGGAAGTGTTTTGGCTCAGAAGGGAATCGTTCGGCCCTGATGGGAAGTGTCTTGGCAGAGAAGGGAAACGTTTGGCCGCCAAGGGAAGTGTTTCGGCTGCAGGAGGGCCAAGGTGTGGCGCGAGGTGTTTTTTTGTGGGAAATGCGGCGTCTGAGCAGATTTGCCTGGCCAGGCAAGTTGTGCTAGAGTGGGCTCGTAGCGAAGAGCTACTCCGCAGCCGAACCGAACTCCATTGTGCGGTTTTTTGTGCAGAACCCCCCCGGGGGTATGGCCGTAAGCCCGCAAGGGGAGGTGTAGAAGACCTCCCCTTGCCCTTTGCCCAGCTTCACGCGAACAACCACCTTCTTCAGTAGTACCTGCTGCGCTCTCGTGTCGGTGCCGGCGAGGGTTTCGAACATCTGAGCCAGTATTGCCTGAACGCCATCTGAGGGCTCTGCCTGCCTCTGGGCTTCCTCATCAGCTTCTATCTCGTCCAGCTTGGCCAGCAACTCACGGCGTTCGGCCTCCCGTTGGACGAGGCGGGCCCCTGCGCTCTCAGTCCCATACTGCTCCGCGAGATCGAGCAGAATCTGGATGGACTTGTCCACACCCTGAAGGCGGCGCCGCGTTTCCTCGACATTGTGCTCCCGCAAGGCTCTGCGCCGGGGCAGGCGCTCGCCTGTTTCCGCCACCTGGGTCGTTGCGAACTCAGCGGTCAGCAGGTTCTCGATCGCGAACTTGAGCATGGCCTGCTCCGGCCGCTCCGCCGATATCTTGCCACCCGGACAAGAGCCCCACCCCTCCCTGTTCTTGCGGCTGCACAGGTAGTAGCGGAAAGGCGTCTTGCGACCGCCGGACCAATCCTCCTTGCCGATCATGGCCGCACCGCATTCCGCGCACTCGGCCAGCCCGGACAAGAGGAAGAGGCTCTTCCCTTGGTGCAGATCAGGGTCGCCCGCATCGTCGCGTTGGGTTCTCCTTACCCTTGTGCCTACTGCCGACTGCACGGCATCCCACGTCTCCCGGTCCACGAGCGGCTCATGCGCGTCCTCGACTTCCAGATCGCCACATTTTCGGATGCCCAGGTAGCTCTTGTTTCGGAACATGGCGACATAGCTGCTTCGGACGGGGAAGATCCGCGTGGCCTTCAGGATCTCCTCGTAGGATGCGCCTGCAGCTCTCATCTCGAAGGCCTGCCGCACCCTGGGCGCCAGCTCAGGGTCCGGCACCCATTGGCTCACCAGGCGGGGTTCCCCGTCCCTCTTGACGCCAATCTGCACCTTCACGGCCTTGTAGCCCTTCGGAGGAAAGCCTCCCGGTGCGTAGCCCGCCCGCGCCAGGTCATACAGCCCTCGCTTGACGTCGCGGCTCAGGTCGCTCAGGTAGCGCTCGTTCTTCCAGTCGATGATCGCCTCCACGACCGGCGCGATGTCACCGGTGGGCACATCATCCGTCATCGAGTGGAGCACATAGCCCTGTCGACGTAGGTCGCTCTTGATGAACTGGGAGTCTATCTGCCTTCGGGCCAGACGTGAGAAGCTCCAGAAGATGATCCCTTCCACTGGGCGGGGTTGCTGGCGAGCGAAGTACTGCAGATCTTCCAGGCCCTCACGCCCTACGGTCGTGGTGCCAGGTCTGGCTTCGTCGGCGAACACCTGAACGAGGACCAAGTGGTGCTCGTCGCAGTATCGCTCTATAGCTCTGCGCTGCGAGGCCACGCTGTCCTGTTGGTCATCTCCACCGCTGTCACGGCAGTAGGCCCAGATGCGATTGCCCGGCTCAAACGGACAGGTTCTGCTTGCCATCTTCGACATATCCGTTGTCAGAGTGGACTATCAACGAGGGGCTGGCATGCATATCGAGGCTGTGCCGGCGCTGGGATCCCTCCTGGCGCGAGGTGGGTGGTCAGCGCAAGTCGATCTCGGGTGTTCGGCTGTCGCGTTCTTGACAAGTATACGAGATTCTGCTATATTATTCTCGGAGGCTCTGATGGAACCCCGCGAGGGGAACCATCTTTGCCTTTTCTTTTTGCCTATCCCGCCTCTCGTTCTGTGCGCGGCCGAAGGTCCTCTAGGTAGAAAACCCCATACATCGATCTGCTGCCCCGGCCCGCCTCGGCCCCGCGATGCCCAACATAGCGCAGGTCGAACGCGCGCTGACCAAAGAGCTCCATCTCGGGCCGTGTGGGCTGCTGCATCCGCCTGAGCCGTAGTCCCCAGTTCAGGCTGTAGGCCACGATGTCTGCAACCTGAACCGCCGTCGTCAAGTCTGAGTGCACGAAAAATGGCTCAGGCACGATCCGGCCTGCTCGGGTCCGTCCTCGTCCGGTGTAGAGGAAGTAGCGCTCCATCTGGTCCAGTAGCCGACGGCACCCGGCACGCTCCAGTTCGTCAAAGACGATCAAGCCGGTCTCCTCGGCCGCAGTATCTTCGAGATAGTAGAAATAGCGCTCGAATAGGTAGGCGTAGTCCTTGCGCAGGAAATCTTCGGCGGGTCGTGGCGCATCCGGTGCAACCATCGAAGCAAAGACCTTGACGCGATACGCTGCGCAAAGCTCATACACCCGCTCTACGAACGCGAGAACCGCTTGGCCATAGGCTGTGAACTCGTCACGATGACGAGATTCGATGGGGCTGCCACTCGCTTCCGCGAATCCCTTCTGGAGGAACTGGAAGGCCAGAGCACGTCGGCGGTCCGGCGGGAGGGGAGTTCCCTGCCCTGCCAGCCGAAAGATCTTGCGCTTGAGAAGGGTCTTCCCCTTGAACTCGACTCCCACCGCACTGAGCGTGGTGCCAAAATAGTCACGCTCGGCGGTTCGGATCGCCTGCACGAGGTTCCACAGGTCGCGTTCATGGATAGCGACCCCTGCCAGTACCTCGTAGGGAGCCTCACGGCGGTCAGTACCGCTTTCGTCGACAAACAGAAGCATACGTTGCCCTCTCGATTACTCGCTGGATGTTGCTCATGACCCCGCTAACGCTCAGTCCTTGAGGCGCCACCATTCTACCACGGTGAGAGGGAAAGGGCAATTGGGAGCGCAGCCGCTCTGCGCCCAGGGCAGTGCAGCGACCGTGCCGTAGATCCTGTGACCATGCGGGGACGTTTGGGGCTGCAGAGAGGGATGGTTGCCTGGGGGGAAGGGTCCGCATGTCGAGCGTGCGCTGCTTGACCAGATTCGCCTGGCGAAGCAAGTCGTGCTAGAGTGTGCTCGCCGTTTGTGCCTGTTCTGCAGTCGAGCCGTACTCCATTGTGCGGTTTTTTGTGCAACACCCCCCCGGGGGTACCTGTCATTTATACCAGGTGTGAAGCTGGTATTTCAATCAGTGCAGGATCTTGCACTTTTAGCAGGGGGACTGGCTTGCACTTCTAGCAGGGCAGCGTCTGGTACTCCTAGCAGGAGAAGGATCTTGTACTCCTAACAGGGGAGTACCTTGCACTTCTAGCAGGTCGGACGGGTCGATGCGACGCGCGCCGCCTTTTCTTGCCTCACTCGCACTCTCGGCCTTTCCGCATTGCATGACGCGGCCTCTCTGCGATACCCCGGGCGCCAGCGTGCCTCGTGCATTGTCGTCTCACCGTCCAACAGAACTGATCGGGGGGAACCCCTGACCTTCGCGAGCCGTCTACTACTTAGGGAGCTTTCGGTGACTCCAAGCGCGACGCGTGCAGAAGTCGTACGGCGATATCTCTACAAACTCATTGCTGGGCTGTGCATCTTCCTGGCCTTGGCTCAGGCTGCCTGCACCCCTGCCTCGCGGACGTCGCCACCCTCTCCAACGACCGACTTAGCTGCCTCAGGCGCCGTGCCCTCGATGCCTCCAACCCAAATTCCCATTCCCGAGACCACGGTTCCTCCTCCGATGAGCACAGTTACCGGCGGCACAGCAACCAGTACGGTAACGGCGCAGCCCGTCCTCAGACCGCTGACCGCTGCTCCAGCCAGACAGGGACTGGGCTTCGATAGCTGGTCGCCGGACGGCCGGTGGATCGGCTATTGGGTTGGGGACGCAGAGGGACCTGCACACCTTGCGTTCGCCGACGTCCACACCGGCCGGACCTGTCAGCACGAGGAGGTCGATGCCCAGGACTGGAGTCGGAGGCTGATCTGGCAGGGAGATGACAAGGTGAGCGCGGTTGTGAATCAGCAGGGTGAAGCTCTTGCCGGAACCGTGTGTGGGGCGCTTGCGCCGGTCGAAGCCGTTGCCTTCCCGGGCCGCGTCACGGCAGACGAACCCTCGCCGGATGGTCGCTATCGCGCCGAGGAGAGGATCGTACGGTGGGAAGGCGAAGCTGAGTACAAGACCCTGGTGATGTCTGAGTCGGGCACCGGCCGAACCGTTGCGACCGTGTCCTACGTAGGCAGCCCTCACATTCTTCGGGCAGGACAAGGGTGGCTCAATGACCGGTTGTACCTCATCGGGAAGACAGTGGATCGGGGGGTGCTGTACGTCTCACTGCCGGAGGGCAAGCTAGGGCACGTGCTTCCCGATCTGTGGGGGTTGAATGAAAGCGATGAAGAATACATCTGGCTCGTACAGAGCCAAGCGAATCCGGCAAGCGGCGAATACCATCTGCTCCTGCAGGAGTACAAGGACGATGCGCCTCAGTTTCCCGTTCTGCTCTACCACAGCGAGCTGGACCAGCTAGAGGAGATTCCCTTCTATCTCGCCTGGCCGTTCTTTGAAGGCTCGAGCTTTACCCCTGACGGACAGTGGTTGCTCCTGGGCGACCCCGTCTCTGAAGGTGAGCCGACCGGCACCATCAACTACTGGCTTCGTCCAGTCGATCCACCGGGCAGCGCTGCGGTTAGGGCCTCCACCAGCATGAAGATTGACGGGGTGCCGGCCCAGGCACGAGAGATGGCGGAAATCGTGGCCAAGGCGGTTGACTACAAGTGGGCGTTCTGCGGCTCGTCGCTTGAGCTAGGGCAGATGGCGTTCGCCAGGGAGACGTCCGTCATGATCTTTGGCCTACGGGACGGGCAACTGCTCGGCGGGTACAGTACGTCTCCGTACGACACGCGCTACCTGTGGTGGTCGCCGGATGGCTCGCGAGCGGTGGCAACGGGATATGATGCCCGGGTGGAACAGGAGGCATTGTTCGTCATCGAGATTCCACCGGCCGCGCCGGCTGCTGAGCTGCCGAACGCCGGCCCTGCAGATGAGGGCACGGTCGTATTCACCCTCCCTGTAGGCACAGACGGCGTTCAGTATGGTGCAGAACGAACAGGCCCCATGGCCCTGGCCGTCGCTCCCGACGGCACTTTCTGGATTGCCGATACACAAGGCGGCCGGCTCCTCCACTACGATCCCGACGGTACCCTGCTCAACCGGATTGATCTGAGCGGCTACGGCCTGTACGGCCCCTCCGACGTGGAAGCTGTCGGCTCAGATGTCTTGGTGCTGTGCAGCAGTGGGAAGGTGCTCCGCCTGACCGCGGGCGGCGACTTGCTGGCGACGTACGACATACCCGATAACCTGGGACCCGAGGGCGGCCTGACCGGATTGGCAGTGGGTGATCACGGGGAAATCCTGTTGGAGTTCGAGATGGGAGCCCAGATCACCCAGCTCGTCAATGCCCAAGGTGTACTTGAGCCGAGGCAACTGCCGGGATACACCCACGAGGGACGGCTATACAAGGCTCAGCTGGCTCGTGGGTGGACCAGCCATGGCTCTATCACGGCAGGCAGCACCCGCATCGACGTAACTGTCCCAGAGATTCTCGCCGGACTGTGGCTCCTCGGCTTCGCTTCCGACGGTAGCCTCTACGTTGTGGTGGAGGAGATGGACAGGACGGCACCCACAGTTACTATACACCAGACCGTGCGCCTCTACGGCTCCTCCGGCGAGCTCCTTGGCTCCACTCCCGTGCCCCTCGACAAACAGTACACCTACGTGCAGCACGGCCTGGGCATTGGGCCAGATGGCAATATCTATGCGCTGCCTACTCGCCCCGATCGCGTCGAGGTCGTCCGTCTGGCCTTCTCCACTGAAGCAGCCACGCCTGCGGCCTCGCCCACCGCCCCTCCCACTCGGGCCGGGATCCGGCCGGCCAGCGCCGGGGCCTGCTCCGACAGCACCGAGGTGATGCGAAAAGTCCTGGGGATGGAGGGTTTATAACTGCGTGCGTATGCGCGATTGATGGCAGTGCACCTAGGCTGCGGCCAACTACCCCGCACGGGCGTCTGTCCATTCTCCCCACAGGAACCGCTCACTTGACCTGATTCCCCTTCCGTTGTACAATCTAAGCAGCTTATACTAAGCAGCTTAGAACGCGGGTGAGCCATGAGCAAGTTCGTAGGTCGCAAGCGTGAGCTGGACGAGTTGGATGCAATCGCAGCCCAGAAAGGTGCGCAGTTCATCCTGGTCTACGGCCGCAGGCGGGTCGGCAAGACCACCCTGATCCTGCACTGGGCGCAACAGACCGGCAGGCCTGTGATCTACTGGGTAGCCACCCGCGACACGCCTGCCCAGGTGCGCTATGGCTTCACCCAGGCGCTGTGGGCCTGGGCCTACCCCGGCAGCCAGGCCGTGCCCCGTTTTGAGAGCTGGTCTGAGGTCTTTGAGACGGCGGCGCGCCTCATCGGGGATCAGCCCGTGATCCTCATCATGGACGAGTTTTCCTACGCGGCCGAGTCGGATCCCGCCTTGCCCTCGAATCTGCAGGCGGCGTGGGACCACCACTTCAAAGAGCGCGACGCCATCCTCCTGTTGGCCGGCTCCCACATCGGGATGATGGTCGACCTGATGGGGTATCATGCCCCTCTGTACGGGCGCTTTACTGCCCAACTGCCAGTCGATCCCCTGCCCTTCTCCGCCCTGCGCGACTTCCTGCCGCGCTATACGGCGGCGGAGCGAGTGGCCGTGTACGCGGTGACGGGGGGCATCCCAGCCTATCTGGAACGGTTCAGCGATGGGGAAAGCCTGGGGGCCAACATCCAGCGCCTGTTCATGCGCCGCACCGGCATGTTCCGCAGTGAGCCGTTTCTGTTGGTCGGGGATGTCATCCGGCGGGAGACGCAGACCTACGAGGCGATCTTGAAGGCGGTTGCCTCGGGGCGACACACGCCGCAGGAGATCGGTTCGACGCTGGATGTGACTTCGTCCTACCTGAGCCCCTACCTGAAGCAGTTGGAGAGGCTGCACCTCATCGAGCGCCGCTTGCCCGCGACCATCTCACCGGAGCAGCGCCGCACCAGCCGGACCAGCCGCTACCACCTGGAAGACCCTTACTTGCGCTTCTACTTCCGCTTCATCGCTCCCAACCTGAGCCTGGTCGAGCAGGAGCTGACCGACCTTCTGTGGGATCGAATCAGCGAGCAGTTCCGCGCCTTCGTGGGCGGAACGGCGTTTGAGGAGCTGTGCCGCGCGTGGGTATTGGCCCAGGCACGGGCCGGGAAGCTGCCTTTTGTGCCGGAGATCGTGGGCAGCCACTGGGCGCAGGACGTGCAGATGGATGTGGTGGCCGTCAACTGGAGGGAAAAGGCTATCCTGCTGGGAGAGTGCAAGTGGGGCGTGGACGCCGTGGGCCGGTCAATCTTGCGGGAGCTTCTGGACAAGACGCCCTCTGTGCTGCAGGCACTGCCTGAAGGTGGAGAAGGCTGGACGGCTCATCATGCCTTGTTTGCGCGGGCCGGATTCACGGAGGCGGCCCAGGCGGACGCGCGAAGCCAGCAGGTGATGCTGGTTGATCTGGCGGGACTGGATGAGGACCTGGGCAGCTAGGGAACAGGCTTGTCGTCGACAGGAACCGTCGGCAGACGTAGGGCGTTGTTTGCGACGAGTGGCCTCTAGGAGGGAAACGTTCTCGCGCCGGATGGGAAGTGTTTTCGTGCCGATGGGAATCGTTTTGGCCAAATGGGAAGCGTTCTGGCTGACGACGGGAAGTGTTTTGGCCCTGGAGGGAATCGTTTTGGCGGCGATGGAAAGTGTTTTGTCGGCCGAAGGGAAGTGTTTCGGTCCTGAAGGGAATCGTTTTGGCCCTGACGGGAAGTGTTTTGTCGGCCGAAGGGAAGTGTTTCGGTCCTGGAGGGAATCGTTTTGGCAGCGATGGGAAACGTTTGGCCGCCAAGGGAAGTGTTTCGGCTGCTGAAGGGCGCAGTTATTGCACCCGATGCCTTTTTGTGCGAAATGCGGCGCGTGAGCAGATTTGCCTGACCGAGCAAGTTGTGCTAGAGTGGACTGGTAGCGAAGTGCTACTCTGCAGCCGAACCGAGCTCCATTGTGCGGTTTTTTATGCAACACCCCCCCGGGGGTATAGCCGTAAGTCCGCAAGGGGAGCACCAGCTCAGGGTGTTCCCCTCTCTTTTTGGGGCCTTGGGCTACCCCGTCCCACCAGACCTGTCCACCGAGGTCGAGTATAGCACACTCGCGGCGGTCTGTCTATCCGGAAAACGTGCAACTTTCCGGTCAATTATCACGACAGCCGTGTCCAGAAAAGGACCGACAGACTCCCATGTCGCGCCGGTGAGGCATCGCAGCAGCGGGTTCAGACGGGCTCGTGCCAGGGTTCGCGGTGCCCGCGTGCCCAAGCAATTCGCTCCTTGCCCTCTCCATATGGTATACTAGGCGGGTGACTAGTATGCCATATGCCTAGGAGGAAGCGATGCTGGACTACATCTATCCTGAAGAGGAGCAGCGGTTCTTCACCGACCGGGAACACTACCTGGAGCTGCTGGGTCTGAGCCGGGATCTGCTCCTGCAAGGCATCCGCAAGCACCTGGCTTTGAGCGGATTCCGACGCGTCGGCAAAACGGTGATTCTCAAGGAGTTCCTGCGCCGCCACCTTCTCCAGGAACCCGAAGCCCCCGTGGCCCTCGCTTTCGTGGACCTGCCGCGCCTGGCCTTCACTCCCGAGGCCTTTGCCACGCAGTACATCGGTTCCATTCTCTACTGGCTGGCCGCGCACGATGCCGACGCCAAGATCGAACGCTACTACGATCCTGCATTTCAGCTGATCGCCGCCGGCCGGTGGAACAACCGGTCACTGTCAGACTACCTGTACGCATTTGGCCAGGAACTCCAGAAGGAGCGACCTGACCAGCACCTGCTCCTGGAGATGGCCTTCAACTGGCCCGAGACTTGGGCGCGAGCGACCGGCCGTCACGTTCTGCTGATCCTCGATGAGTTTCCCGACATTCTAGCACTGAACAACTATCCCCAGATCGAAAGCGTCGTGGCCCTTTTCCGGGCCGTGTTGCAGAGCCAGTCGAGGGTCTGCTACGTCGTGGCCGGCTCGATGCTCAGCCTGATGGAACGGCTGTTCCTCGGAGCCGACTCGCCTCTGTTTGTTCATTTCCAGTTGGAGACGGTCGGCCCCTTTGGGCGAGAGGACAGCTACGACCTGACCCGCAGGCGGCTGTCGCCACTGGACCCTTCGCCTTCCCCGGAAGTCCTGGCTGCCGTTTACCAGGTGACCCGCGGACATCCTTTCTACATCTATGCCACCACGATGCGGGTGCTGGAGATGGCAGCGCTTCTACACAAGCCCCTGACTTCGCAGACGGTACAGGAGGCCTTTGTGCTTGAGACCTTGGGCACTGCCGGCCGCATCTACAACCTGTGCCGCTATGCGCTGGAGACCTCCCTGCAACGGACGCGGGGTGAGACCATGCCTCAGGCCGTCCTGCGCGTGCTGGCAGGGAGAGCGGAAGGGTTCACGCTGACCGAGGTGGCCCGCACTCTGAAGCGCCCGACGGGGGCAATCCGCCAGGTGCTCAACTGGCTGATGGAGGTCGACCTGGTGTACCAACAGGCGGACAAGACCTACCTCTTCCGTGACCCGGTGCTCCAGCTATGGGTGGCCTACTACTATGCTGGGCTGGAACTGAGCGGCATGCCGCGGCAGAAGGTGCTTGACCAATTGGTCGCGGAACTGATGGAGAAGTATCAGCGGGCTACGACCGAGTTGGGGATCGCCAAGGAAAGTCAAGTGCGCGAGATGTTGCACCACTTCACCGGGCAGGAGGTGGACGGAGACCTGTTAGGGCTCCCGGGCAGGGTGGCGCTGCCCACCTTCCACAGCGTGGCTTCCTACCGGTCCGACGATGGGCAAGTGGAAATCGATGCTCTGGCAGAGGGCGACGAGCGTTGGGCAGTGGGGATCAAGTGGCGGGGTAGGCTGGCTGGAGTAAGGGAACTGCAGAAGCTGTTGGCAGCGGCTGAGAGCGTGGCTGCCAGGCCCTGGGCTATCTCGCGGACGGGATTCACGCCTGAGGCACGGGCCTTCGCCCGTGAAGAGGGGATCATGACTTCGGGCGAGGCAGAGATCGACCAGTTGGCGAGGATCATCCGCCGTCCCTGAAGCCTTGGCTTGTCCATAGAGGCCGGAAGTTGCCGGCCTATTGGGCGACTGCCCCGTACTCCATTGTGCGGTTTTTTATGCAACACCCCCCCCGGGGGTATAGCCGTAAGTCCGCAAGGGGAGCACCAGCTCAGGGTGTTCCCCTCTCTTTTTGGGGCCTTGGGCTACCCCGTCCCACCAGACCTGTCCACCGAGGTCGAGTATAGCATGCTCGGAGCAGCCTGTCTATCCGTAAAACGTGCAACTTTCCGGTCAATAGTCGCGACAGTCGTGTCCGGAAAAAGACGGACAGCGTGCTATGATTGCAGCAACCACTCGGCCAGGGACCGAACTTCAAGCTCGAGGCCATCTGTCTCGATCGGTGCCGTGTTAGCATCAGTCAGGATCAGCCCGCGCGTCAAACCCAGTCCAGCCAGGGCGTCGGTCAGAGCGCGCGTTTCGCGCTCACGCGTGGCGGGCTGCGCCAGGTTCTGGCTGACCTGGATCAGCTCGCGGGTCTCCGGCAGGTAGAAGTCCACCTCGTAACCACCGGGCGACCTGTAGTAGTAGACCCCCGGCGTCCGCCGGCGGAGCGCCAGGAACACCTGGTTCTCCAGCAGCTTTCCGGTGTTTGGCGAGAAGGAGAAGCCGACGGCATTCACCAGGCCGGTGTCAATCGCATAGACCTTCTTTGGCGCGACCTGCTGACGCTTGACCGAGAAGTCGTACACGTTGGTCGTGAAGACCAGCCAGCTGTTCTCCAGGTATTCGACATAGTTCTTGACAGTGTTTACGCTGCCGAGCCGGAGCTGCTCCTTCAGCTTGTTGAACGACACCAGGCCCGTGGGGTTGCTCATCAGGTAAAAGGCCAGTTCCCTGAGCGCGCGCACTTCCTCGATCCGGTAGCGCGTGGCGATGTCGCGGTAGAGCACATCATCGTAGAGCGCGCGCGCCAGCGCTAGCTCGGGGTACTTGAGCGGCTCCGGGACGCCGCCCAAGCGCAGGTATTCGTTCAGGTAGCCCTGCAGCCGGGCCGCGTCCACCGTCGTGAGCCGCGTCAGGTCAGGCACGCCATGGCCCCGAAAGCGCAGGAATTCGGCGAAGGAGAAGGGGAACAGTTCGACCGGCACGTAACGCCCGGTCAGGCGGCTGCCCAACTCCCGGCTGAGCAACGAGGCATTCGAGCCGGTGATGTAGAACTTGTGCCCCAACTCCATGAACCGGCGCACGAAGCGCTCCCAGCCGGGCACGTTCTGGATCTCGTCTATCACGAAAACCCTGCGCTCGCCGAACAACTCGACCAGAATCCCGTACAGGTCGTTAGCGTCGTCGGCTCCAAAGCCCAGAAAGCGCTCATCCTCGAAGTTGAGGTAGTAGAACTGATCGCGGCCCATTCGATGCGCCAGCTGCGCCAGCAGGGTGGACTTGCCGGCCCGGCGTAGCCCTGAGATGATAACGGCATGTGGCAGCGCCGCCGCGCGTTCAAGCTCGGCCAACTGGGTGCGCTCAATACCAGTGTCACGGCGCCAGAAAACCTCGAATTGCTCCAACAGCATGGCCCGGACCTGGTCTCTGGACCATCTGGTTTTCCAATGATTGTCAGTCATGCTGCAATCATACACCAGAATGTTTTCACTGTCAATGAAATCATCGTCGCGGCAGGGCTGTTGCATTCTCTCCGATCTGTCATCCTGAGGGAGCGCAGCGACCGAAGGATCTCGCCTGCGGCAGGGACGAGATGCTTCGCTGCGCTCAGCATGACAGCGTCAATAGACTATGCAACAGCCATCTCGTCGCGGTGGGGCTTGGGCAATGGGTGCCACCATACGTAGGGCCTTCTTGTGCGAAATGCGCTGTGTGAGCGCATTTGCCTGGTCAGGCAAGTTGTTCTAGAGTGGGCTCGTAGCGAACAGCTACTCCGCAGCCGAACCGAACTCCATTGTGCGGTTTTTTATGCAGAACCCCCCCGGGGTACCTGTCATTTGTACCAGGTATGAAGCTGGTATTTCAATCAGTGCAAGATCTTGCACTTCTAGCAGGGGGACTGGCTTGCACTTCTGGCAGGGCAGTGCCTGGCACTTCTGACAGAGGAAGTAGCTTGTACTCTTAGCAGCGTGGCATCTTGTAGTTCCACCAGGTTGATCAAGGTGATGGGCGCCTGGCCCGGTTCTGCGTGACCCTCTCACCTCCGCAGACTTGAGGGTTCCCCTTCAGAATCCAAGGCCCCTCGTTGGCCGACTACAGCATAGCCTGCCCATGGGCTCTCCCTCTCTCGCCTTCAACACGACAGCTTCCCAAAAGCCCTAGCGAGCCAGGTGACCTCCAGGCCTCGCGGCGCTCCTTTGACAGAATGGTGGTTCCAAGGTATACTGTTCCCCTGCGTGTTTCTGGCGGGGTGGGACGGGCAGGAAGCTACCTGGCAAAGAAGCCAGACACCAACCTCTATAGCGACCGTATACCAACCTTCTTCGCCACACGACGGTTTGGGACAGAAAGCACAGACTCTGCACCTGGGAATGGGCCGATTATTCCTCCTGGATCTGTGAACGTAGTGATTACGCGGAGGGGAAGTGGCAAGCGGGTTGCGGATCCACCTCTTGGGTTCTCTGGAGGTTTGGCGCGACGGCCAGCTTCTATCCCCTGACGCCTGGCCGGGCCGCAAAGCCCGCCGACTCTTTCTGATCCTCCTCACTCACCGCCACCGGACCGTCTCCAGCGACGAGCTGCTCGAATGGCTGTGGCCCACGCTGAGCCCCAAGGCGGCACGGAACAGCCTGTGGGTGGCGGTCAGCCAACTGCGCCGCCTCCTGGAACCGGAAGCACACGGCCGCGGTTCCTCCTCGTTTGTGCTCACGGAACCGTCAGGCTATCGCTTCGACCCCGCGGGCCGATGCGACATTGACGTAGAGGCCTTTCTCGGCCAGGCACGCGCCGGGCAGGCCCTGCAGCAGTGCGGCGAGTGGGTCGAGGCCATCGAAGCATGCCTCGCCGCCACAGCCCGGTACCGGGGTGACTACCTGGCCCAATACCCGTACGAAGACTGGGCCATGCCCACGCGGGAGCGGCTGCGAGAGGTGTTCGCCGAGACGCAGACCGCGCTGGCTGCCTGCCATCTTGCCCTGGGACGTTACCAGGAGGCACTGGCGGATGCCCGGGCGGTATTGGACAACGAGCCCTGGCGCGAAAGCGCCTGGCGATTGGTCATGGAAGCCCACTACCGTGCGGGCGAACAGGATCAGGCACTGCGGGCCTTTGCGCGCTGCCGCGCGTTGCTGGCCGAGGAGCTGGGTGTGGACCCCCTGCCCGAAACCCTAGCCCTGCACCAGCGCATCCTCCAGATTCCAGTGCGACCGCCCTCCTGGCCGCGTCCTGCACTTCCGCCGGCGCTTTCTCTGCACCTGCCGTTCGTCGGCCGGGAGCGGGAATGGGCGCTGCTCAGCGGCTTCTTGCAGCAAGCGCTTGATGGCCAGGGACGGGTCGCTCTGCTGGCCGGTGAGCCGGGTATCGGCAAGACCCGCCTGTTGGAGGAATTGGCAGGCCTGTCAACGGCGCGGGGAGCGCGGGTCCTCTTTGGCCGGTGCCACGAGCTGGAGCCGGACGTCGCGTATGCCCCCATCCTCGATGCCCTGCGCGCCCTTCTGCCTACACTGGCCGCGTCTCCCAGTCCATGCCCACCCGCCTCGTTGGCGGCGCTGGCGGAGCTGTTGCCCGAGCTGCGTGAGATGAGGCCCGACCTGCCAGCACACCGCCCCCTGCCACCCGACGAAGAGCGCGCCCGGCTGCTGGCCGCGGTGGCACAGGTCTTCAGACGCTGCGCCCAGAGCGAGCCGCTGGTCCTGCTGCTCGACGACCTGCACTGGGCCGACCCATCCACTCTGCAAGTGGTCCACTACCTGGCACGTCAGGTGGCGGACCAGGCCTTGCTGCTGGTAGGTGCCTACCGCTCCACGCGCGTGGATTCTCAGCACCCCGTGGCCGCCATGCGGGGCCATCTGGCCCGGCAGGGCACATTGGTGGAGCTGCCGATTTCTGCATTCCAAGAAGACGATGTGATCCTGCTGCTGCGCCTCCTGGGCAGCCAGGAGCCGGGAGATGCCCTGGCCCGGCGGCTCTACCGAAAGACGGAGGGCCATCCCTACTTCCTGGCCGAGGTGCTGCGGACATTCATCCAGGAAGAGTGGATGGTAAGGGACGCCGAAGGGCGGTGGCACCTGGCTGCGACGAGTGGGCTGCCGGCCTTCGGGCGGGACGGGCACGCGGGCCTGGATGAGCCATGGCTTCTCCCGCCCAACATACGAGCCCTGGTCCTGGGCCGGCTGGATCGCCTTTCGGAGGATGATCGGTTGTTCCTCGACCACGCTGCCATCATCGGGCGCGAGTTCTCACTTCCCCTGATGGCTCATCTGCTCGAGCAACCCGAGACAGAGCTGGCCGTGCAGGCCGAGAGGCTGTGCAGGCGGGGGTTCCTGCGGCCTTGCCGGCCGGATCACTACGCCTTCGGCCACGACCTGATGCGCCGGGCTGCCTACGAAGCCCTCAGCGAGCCGCGCCGCCGACTGCTGCATCGACAGGCGGCCGGGGCGCTGTTGGGTCTGGGTGCTCCTACCGCGACAGTGGCCACCCACTATGCTGCCAGCGACCGGCCCTGGCTGGCCCTGGAGCAGGCCCTCGCCGCCGCCGACCAGGCGGCACGGGTGGTCGCCTACGACGAGGCGATTGCCTGGTGCCAGAAGGGCATGGACATCGCCGAAGCGCACCCGGAAGCCGTGCCTCCGGGCTTTCGCACCCGGCTGCACTTGGAGTGGCGGACGCTGTGGTACTACCAAGGCGACCTGGAGCGCACGCTGACGGCGGATTGGGCTGCGCTGACGGCAGCCCGCCGCGAAGGGAATGCCGCCGCCGAGCTGCAAGCGCTGTGGCACCTGGCTCACGACGAGACCCAGGTGGCGGCGGGTGGGCCATCGGGGGCTCAATCGCAGGCGTTGGCCCTGGCTCGCGGCCTGGGCGACCCGGCAGCCCTGGCGCGAAGCCTGGCACGCCTGGGCTCCGACAGCGGCTTCCTGGCCACGCCGTCCGAACGACAGCATGCGCTGGATGCCCTGGATCAGGCGGTGAGCCTGGCCCGCCAAGTGGGCGACCCTGCGCTGCTGCACTATGTCCTGTGCGAGCTGTGGGGCGTGGGGCGGCTGCCGCAAGCGCGCGCCGCGCTGGAAGAGGCGCTGACCCTGGTTCGCCGGTTGGGCGACCAGCGGGAGGAAGCGGGCACCCTGGCCAAGCTGGCCGATCTGCTGGCCCGGCAGGGGGAGTTGGCAGCGGCGGCAGAATACGCCCGCCAGGGGATGGCCCTGGCCGAGCAGGCAGGCAGCCCGGCCTACGGCGCCTGGAACCGCCGGGCGCTGGGCCAGGCCCTGGTAGCCCTCGGCAAGACCGATGAGGGTCTGGCCCATCTGCAAGAGGCCGCTCGCACTTTTGAGGCGCTCAGTTGGCGCGCGATGCTGGCCGGCACCCTTCTCCGCCTCGGGTTGGCCTACCATGCCGCAGCGTCCGGGCCGGTGGAGGAGGCCACGACAGCCCTCGAGCGGGTCTTGATTCTCAGCCGGGAGACGCACGAGGTCTACGAGGCGGCCTATGCCCTGGCCCTCCTGGGCGAGCTGCGTCTGAGGCAGAGCGACAGAGAGGCAGGCTGCGAGGCGCTGGCCGAGGCCGCCGCGCTGGCGCCGCGGATCGGCCTGCCGTGGCACCGGGGCGGGACGCTGCTGCACATCGCCGCCGGGCGCCTGCTGCTGGGCGAGATGGCAACCGCCCTGACCACGGCCGATGAGGCAATCCGCCTGGCCGAAGAGGAGAACCTGCACGAGGTGCGGGCGCAGGGGCTGCGGCTGCGCGAGCGGCTACTCATCGAATAAGTCGATATTAAGTTAGAAGTAAGTTGGGTGTGATAGGCTGCATCCTGATGGATGCAGCCTACTTTGTTTTGGGAGGGATGCCGATGTCCAATCCGGGGCATGCCGGCGAGGCCATGACGTTCGTCGTCCGCCTGTGGCGCGAGACCGATGCTGCCGGTCACGCTCACTGGCGCGGGCGGGTGGAGCACGTCGGCACGGAGGAGGTGGGCTACGTTGCGAATGTGGCCGACGTGGCATGCTTCATCGAGCGCTGGACCAGGGTGGACGAGCTGGGGAAAGACATACGGCCTTGCGTCGCCTGAACCCGACCGGGCCTTGCGGCCCGCGCCACGTCGGCGCACTTGTTGCGGCAGATGGAGCGGCCATCCACGAGATGATGAAAGGAGCCAGAAATCGTATGAAAGCTCGACTCTTCGCTGGCACGTTGGTCGTAGCTGTGTTGGCCGCTGTGACGGCGGGCCTGGGCCAGGCGCAGGGGCCAGTGTCGGAGAGCAGACCGCAGCCCGGCAGGACTGCAGGCCCGGCCGGCGCAGCGGATGCCGTCCAGTCGGTGGGTATCACCATCCCGTACGCCGGCCGCCTCGACGACGGCGCCGGGCAGCCGGTAGCCGACGGGGCCTATGATCTCACCTTTGCCCTATACGAAGACGAGACCGGCGGTGAACCCCTGTGGGCAGAGGAGCAGGCAGGAGTGCCGGTGGTGGCCGGATCCTTCTCCGTCTCCCTGGGCAGCGTCGCCCCCATCTCATCCGCCGCTCTAGGGGGCCAGGACTTCTGGCTGGCGGTGGGGGTACGCGGCCCGGGCGAGGCCGGTTTCACGGCGCTGAGCCCGCGCCAGCGGGTGGGCGCGGCCGCGCCTACCGCCGGCGCCGCCTGCCCACACGACCACTTTGGCGAGTCCTGGATCGGCAACTCTCCCGGCCATGGGCTCATGATTCAGAACAACGGCGCCACCGGTCAGGGCTTGCTGGTCAACTACGCGGGCGCCACCGGCGTGTGGGTGGCCTCGGCGGGCCACACCGGCGTCTGGGTGAACTCGGCAGGCGACACCGGCGTGCGGGTAGAGTCGGCGGGCAAGGACGGGATGTACGTGAATGAAGCCGGCAGCCCGACCGCGACAGACCCCTCGGGCTACAATAACGGGTATGAGGTGGCCGGCGCCGAAGGGTCCGGACTGTGGGTGGGCCGTGCCGACCTGGACGGCGTGACGGTGGACTCGGCGGGGTGGTATGGACTGTACGTGGCCCAAGCCACCCAGGACGGGGTGCGCGTCGACTCCGCAGGCAGCAACGGCGTATTTGCCGTCTCGGTCGACGCCGCGGACTATGGTGGCAAGTTCTACAACGTTGCAGCAGGCGGAGCCGGTCTGTACGCGGCGGGCGGCAATAACACCGCCCCCGACATCGAGCTGGGCGTGTACGGCAGCGGCGACGACGGCCGCATCTACTCCTTGAGGTCCGAAACCGGAAGCGACATCCTGCTGTTCAGCAACGATGAGGTCCACGTCCACCTCGACGAAGACAACAACTCGAGCAGCGCTTTTGTGATCTACAACGGTGCCAACACCGCTGTCTGGACGGTTGGGGAAAGTGGCACAGCTGCCTTTGGCACCGAGGCCGGGCCCTACGGCCCTCGCGCTACCTACGCCGTCCAGGCCACGGGCGACTGGATCGAGGATTTTGGCACGGCGGAGCTGGCGGGCGGCCAGACGACGGTGACCATAGAACCGGTCTTTGCCCAGATGGTGAGCCTGGCCGCCTACCAGGTCTTTCTCACGCCGCTGGGTGACTGCCCGCTGTACGTCGCCGCCAAGACGCCGGAGTCGTTCACCGTCAAGGCCATGGGCGGGCAAGAATGCGCCATCGCCTTCGACTATCGCGTCGTGGCCAGGCGGCTGGGCAACGAGGGAGCCCGGCTGGAACCGGTGGACACCGGCGGTGAGGAGCAGGAGGATTAGGAGGCAGACATGAAAAAGCGCAAGGTCCGGTGCCTGTTGGGGATTGGCCTGTGCTGCTTGCTGCTCGCTGCGCTCCTAGTCAGCAGTGCACTGGCCCAGCCGGCCGGCCCGTATCAGGTCGCTCGTGGCATGATCTCCGGCGGGAGCTACCGCTTGACCACAGTCAACTGGCAGGTGACCGGCGACGCCAGCGGCGGGAGCTACCGCCTGCTGGGGCCGGCGTCGCCCAGCTCAGCCGGCAGTGGCTGTTGCTGCACCTACTTACCCTGCCTGATGCGCGACTGGTAGGCACGCTAGTACCGGCTGTGCGTTCGCGGATTGGTGGGTGCGCACAGCCACACTGCTAGCCTCACCGCCGGGCACGCGGCTATCGAAGCTGCCACCGGTCCTGCTCACTGGGGCGGACGGGTGGAGCACGTCGGCACGCAGGAGGTGGGCTACGCGGAGGAGGCGGCTGAGGTGGCAGGCTTTATCGAACGCTGGAGAGGTGAGCCGGCCACCGCACGGACCGTTACATCTGGCGGCTGATTGTATCAAATCTATAGACAAGAAGGAGGATCTCAAATGTCACTCGAAGAACTCAAGGCCAAAATCCGGTGGGCAGGTGAGGAAGCGTGGATGAAGGGCAACCTGGACGCACTGGGAGAGGCGTACACTGCGGACCTGGTCTCGCACAAGCCTCCCTTCCCAGATACCGTAGGACTCGAGGCCGTCAAGGAGAGCATGGCAGCTTCGCGTATCGGCTACTCCGACATCCAAATCATCTACGAAGAGATGATCGGCGAGGGCAGCGTCATCGCCTACCGCTACACCTGGCAGGCCAAGCACACTGGCCAATCGCCGTCATTGCCCATTCCGCCCACTGGAAAAGAGGTGATCTTGCAGGGCTGCGTCGTAGTTCATGTGCACGACGGCAAAGTCACTGAGGAGTTCGAGTATTCGGATTACCTAGGTTTCCTGCAACAGCTAGGCGTGGTGCCGTCGTTCGGATAGATAGCGCTTTCTGATCGGGAGTCCATCTGCCCACTGGGACGAACTGGTGAAAGGAGAAGAGCTACCTATGAGTGCCAAGATGGTTGGACGGTGGACACGATTCCTCGTGCTTGCCGCAGTTGTCTGTGGTGCCTGCGGCGCTCCGCCGACTGCTGCGCCACCACCGGCGACTGAGACCACCATCGCCGTTGTGCCCACTGAGACCCCGTCTCCTGCGCCGCCAACGGCCACCAGCACACCCATCCCGCCCACGGCGACACACACACCGCTGCCACCCACCGCAACCCCAACGCCCGTTCCGCCCACCGCAACGCCAACTCGGATCCCACCCACCGCCGGACCCACGCGCACGCCTTCGCCCACCCCCCCACTGCCGTTCCGACCCACAACTCCCCGGCGCTGTCTTCGTAGAGCGCATAGATCCTGTCATGGGAGAGGCTGCCTGGATCCGCAGGATCGTTGCGATAGACGGTGAACTGGTAGCCGTCGTACTTGTTCAGCCCGCGCTCGGTCCCAACCCACAGGAATCCCTGCCGGTCCTGCAGCATGGCGTCGACTTTGCTAAAAGACAGGCCATCGGCAATCGTGATCCTGTCGAAGCGGATGGAGGGCGGGGGGAGGTTTCCTGGCGTCTGCGGGCCTTGAGAGGCAATGGCCACGGAAGGTGTAGCAGCAGCTGCCAGAGCAAGCGTGCTGCCCAACAGTGCCGTGACGCCGAGCAGCAGGAGAACGGCTCGCCTGGGTACTCTGTACTCCCTCTTGGGAGTGTGATGGGCTAGCATGTCCGCCTCCAGGTACCCCGTGGCCCCTTTGGGCCCCCCAGTCCATCGCGAGTCGGGGCATGAGCTTTGTCCATGGGTGAGATCTGGCCCAGACTCGCACGCACATTCTATCACATCTTGTGCCAACCGGCAATACTGCCCAAAGCAGGCCAGGGTCTGGTATGGGCGTATCACTCATCGATTCCGACCATCACTCACTAACTTGAGGATGGCGTGAACAGGAGACCGCCGAGCGGGGCTGCCGCCCGGACCTGCGCGTGGCTGGCCTGGCGGAGCAAGTTGTGCTAGAGTGAAGTTGCAGCAAAGCGCTGCTCTGCAGCCGAACCGAACTCCATTGTGCGGTTTTTTGTGCAACACCCCCCCGGGGGTACCTCGTATTCTTTACAGGTTGGCACCTGGTAGTTGCGCCAGGTCGGTCAAACCGATCTGACATGTACTATGCTTCCTTGCCCTGTTCCTTCACGGTATTGCCTTCCCCATATTCTATTGTGCTGTGCTGGTTCGTACCCCAGCGGTGGCCTTGCACAGCCTCGCCGCGGATCTGGCGCTACGCAACTTTGCCTTGGGCATATTTTGGTAGTACAATATGCATAACCTGGCACGAAGAGGCACCTTGAATGGTCGAGGCGCAGTACGCTCAAACGCGAGGAGTCCTCTTGCTCCAACACATCGTCACCGCTGTGGGGCCCATCTTTGCCATCGCCGAGGCTCAAGCACAGGCGGAAGCGCTCGGCATTTCTGCTGCCCGGGTACCGTGGCTTCTGAACCAGTTGGCTGCCGGCGGCTGGATCGCCCGACTCAAGCGTGGCGTGTACGCTGTGCAATCCCCCGTCTTGAGTGCGGAAATTCATCCCTTTGCGATTGCTGCAGCCCTGGCCGGGCAAATGGCGATTAGCCACTGGTCGGCTTTGGCGCACCACGGTCTGACAACCCAGATTCCACCGATGATTCAGGCTTCCACTCCACGCGGTGTGGTGACCCCCGAGATGAGGGAAGGAAAGGCCTATCGGCCGAGGGGGCACGCCACCTGGCGAGCACTAGGGCTGGAGTTTGAGTTCATCACGGTGGGAGGGAAGCGTTTCTTTGGCTTTCAGCAGGAATGGGTCAGCCAGTGGCATCGCGTGGTCATCACTGACCCGGAGCGGACCGTGCTGGACATGGTGGCCTCTCCTCGCCTGTTCGGTACCCTCGGCGCTGCCATGGAGACACTGGAGAGTCACCTCGGCCGGCTGTACCTGGACAGGCTTGTCGGCCATGCGCTGCGCTACGACGTGGGGGCAGTGATCAAGCGGCTGGGATGGATGCTGGAGGCGCTACGGGTGCCAGCGTCTGTGACCAATCCGCTCCGGACCTACCCGGTCCGAACCTACTACTCGTTGGATCCGACGCGTCCACCTGGAGGAACACCAATACCGCGCTGGCATGTGCGGAACAACCTGCCGCAGGAGGGCAACGATGCCGACCGTTGACCAGATGATCCGTTCCACAGCCGAGGGCCTCGGCCGCATTCCTTACTGGGTGGTAGAGAAGGACTATGCCATCAGCTATCTGCTGGCCGGCATCGCCCGCATCGATCGCCTGTCGGAGTCGCTGATCCTGAAAGGTGGCACTGCCCTGCGCAAGTACTACTTTGAAGACTATCGCTTCTCTGAAGACCTGGACTTTACCCTGCGCCACACTGTCCATCCCGCAGAGATTGGGGAAGCGATGGATGAGGCCCTGCGGGCGACGGAGCATCTCCTACAGGAACGCGGGCCGTTCCATGTTCAGGGTGAGTTGCTGATGCTGCCCGAGCCTCACCCAGGAGGCCAGGAAGCGTTTGTGGTGCGCGTCCAGTTCCCTGCTCAAAGGGAGCCGCTGTGCCGCCTGAAAGTGGAGATCACCGCTGACGAGCAAGTGCTTCTGCCACCCGAGCGGCGATCCTTGTTGCATCGATTCCCCGACGCAGTGGAAGGAGCGCACTGGTGCTACCCACTGGAGGAGATTGCGGCCGAGAAGCTGCGGGCGTTGCTCCAGAGCCGTGAGAGACTCCGGGCACGCGGCTGGGGAGCCAGCCGGGTGTGCCGCGACTACTACGATTTGTGGCGCATTCTGAGCGGCGAGGGGCTGCGGAAGGATCTCCTACCCTCTCTGGTGGCTCAGAAGTGCGCCCATCGGGACATTACGTTCGAGACTCCGCAGGACTTTTTTGCCACCATGTTGCTGGAAGCAGCCAAGGCCGAGTGGGAGCGCCAGTTGTGCCCCTTCGTGTCCGATTGTCCAGCCGTGGAACAGGTCCTGGACGATGTGCGGCCATGGGTGGAGAGCCTCTGGCCCGTAGCATGATGGGCTTCTTGAGCCAGGCGCGCCGGCAGCCGGCTGCAGCGACCTGGTCCTGCGCTGGCCTACGTCGGTGCGCCGGACCAGGGTATCCTGTCCGGCATCACGTTCTTGCTGAAGCTTGGGGCGAAGCAGCCACGGCACTGGGCATTCGGAGGAGGTCACGGGGAACCCAATGAAAAAGCCAACTGGAGCGCGGTGAGGTACTGGTGGCTATCGTGAACCACAAAGCTGATTTCGGCATCGTGCGCGAGCAGGGATGGTACCGCATCCCCGTTGACAAGGCTCCCAAACGCTGGCCACCGATGTGGCTCGCGTTCTACCAAACCAGGGTTTTCGAGAGCGAGGCATTTTCCGTCAACTACTACGGGCGAGTCCGCGGCATCCATAGGGTTCAGCGCCACGAGCTGTTCCCCCATGAGCTGCCCAACCCAAAAACGAATCGCTGGTATTATCAAGTACACGTCCATGATCTGGAATGTCTTCCAGCCCCTATCTATAGCCGACGCTTGCGACGCATCGTATTCATCCCCACCACCTGGCAAAAGTTCAGCCAAGCCAGCGAGATCAACGACCTGTTTGATGAAAGCCCTCTCGAAGACCGCTTGTGGGCCGAATTCAAGCGTCTGAAGTTGGGTGCCGAGCGACAGTGGGGGCTTCGAGTCGGCGAGGCCTGGCACTTCCTGGACTTTGCGCTGTTCTGCGTAACCAGCCAGATTGACGTTGAGACCGATGACGACACCTGGCATGCCGGTCGAGAGCGTATCTCCGAGCCCAACCGCCGAGACAATGGCCTCCAGTCGGAGGGCTGGCACGTATTGCGCTTCAACGGGCGCCAAATCCGCGAATCGCTGACGGAATACTGCATCCCCCAGATCACCCAGACGATCAATACCATGGGCGGCCTGACCAACGAAGGTCTTGTGCCGCGCGCCTTCTATCAAACCCCGACAGGTCCGGCTCAGCAGTTGAGCTTGTTCGAGGAAAGCGCTGAGTATGACCTGGACTGAAGCTGGGCTGAAGCCACCGGGCTCTCCTGGGGCCGATCCGTAGCCAATTGTGCGGTGCAATACGATGTACCCCCCCGGGGGTACCTGTCATTTATACCAGGTACGAAGCTGATACTTCAACCAGTGCAGGATCTTGCACTTCCAGCAGGGGGACTGGCTTGCACTTCTGGCAGGGCAGTGCCTGGCACTTCTGACAGAGGAAGTAGCTTGTACTCCTAGCAGCGTGGCATCTTGCAGTTCCACCAGGTTGATCAAGGTGATGGGCGCTTGGCCCGGTTCTGCGTGACCCTCTCACCTCCGCAGACTTGAGGGTTCCCCTTCAGAATCCAAGGCCCCCCGTTGGCCGACCACAGCATAGCCTGCCCATGGGCTCTCCCTTTCTCGCCTTCAACACGACAGCTTCCCAAAAGCCCTAGCGAGCCAGGTGACCTCCAGGCCGCGCGGTGCTCCTTTGACAGAACGGGGGTTCCAAGGTATACTGTCCGCCTGCGTGTGCCTGGCGGGGTAGGACGGGCAGGAAGCTACCTGGCAAAGAAGCCAGACACCAACCTCTATAGCGACCGTATGCCAACCTTCTTCGCCACACGACGGTTTGGGACAGAAAGCACAGACTCTGCACCTGGGAATGGGCCGATTTGTCCTCCTGGATCTGTGAACGTAGTGATTGCGCGGAGGGGAAGTGGCAAGCCGGTTGCGGATCCACCTCTTGGGTTCTCTGGAGGTTTGGCGAGACGGCCAGCTTCTATCCCCTGACGCCTGGCCGGGCCGCAAAGCCCGCCGACTCTTTCTGATCCTCCTCACGCACCGCCACCGGACTGTCTCCAGCGACGAGCTACTCGAATGGCTGTGGCCCACGCTGAGCCCCAAGGCGGCCCGGAACAGCCTGTGGGTGGCGGTCAGCCAACTGCGCCGCCTCCTGGAACCGGAAGCACACGGCCGCGGTTCCTCCTCGTTTGTGCTCACGGAACCGTCAGGCTATCGCTTCGACCCCGCGGGCCGATGCGACATTGACGTAGAGGCCTTTCTCGGCCAGGCACGCGCCGGGCAGGCCCTGCAGCAGTGCGGCGAGTGGGTCGAGGCCATCGAAGCATGCCTCGCCGCCACAGCCCGGTACCGGGGTGACTACCTGGCCCAATACCCGTACGAAGACTGGGCCATGCCCACGCGGGAGCGGCTGCGAGAGATGTTCGCCGAGACGCAGACCGCGCTGGCTGCCAGCCATCTTGCCCTGGGACGTTACCAGGAGGCACTGGTGCATGCCCGGGCGGTGCTGGACGACGAGCCCTGGCGTGAAAGCGCCTGGCGATTGGTCATGGAAGCCCACTACCGTGCGGGCGAACAGGATCACGCACTGCGGGCCTTTGCGCGCTGCCGCGCCGTGCTGGCCGAGGAGCTGGGTGTTGACCCCTTGCCCGAGACTCTGACGCTACACCAGCACATCCTCCAGGCGCCGCCGCGACCACCCCGCTCCCTGCCCCCCGCACTTCCGCCGGCCCTTTCTCTGCATCTGCCGTTCGTCGGCCGCGAGCGGGAATGGGCACTGCTCAGCGGCTTCTTGCAGCAGGCACTCAATGGCCAGGGGCGGGTTGCTCTGCTGGCCGGTGAGCCAGGCATCGGCAAAACGCGCCTGCTGGAGGAGCTGGCCGGCCTGGCAACGGCGCGGGGAGCCCGGGCCCTCCTCGGCCGGTGCTACGAGCTGGAGCAGAACGTCGCCTATGCCCCCCTCCTCGATGCTCTTCGAGCCCTTCTGCCTACCCTGGCCGCGTCTCCCACCCTCTGCCCGCCCGCCCAGTTGGCGGAGCTGGCGGAGCTGTTGCCCGAATTGCGCGAGATGCGGCCCGACCTGCCGGCGCACCGCCCCCTGCCACCCGACGAAGAGCGCGCCCGGCTGCTGGCTACCCTGGCGCAGGTCCTCAGACGCTGCGCCCACAGCGAGCCGCTGGTCCTGCTGCTCGACGACCTGCACTGGGCCGACCACTCCACCCTGCAAGTGGTCCACTACCTGGCACGTCAGGTGGCGGACCAGGCCTTGCTGCTGGTAGGTGCCTACCGCTCCACCCGCGTGGTCCCTCAACACCCTTTGGCGGCCATGTGCGGTCAACTGGCCCGGCAAGGTGTGCTGGTGGAACTGCCCCTTACTGCATTTCGAGAAGACGATGTGATCCTGCTGCTGCGCATCCTGGGCAGCCAGGAGCCGGGAGATGCCCTGGCCCGGCAGCTCTACCGAAAGACCGAGGGCCATCCCTACTTCCTGGCTGAGGTGCTGCGCACCTTCATCCAGGAAGAGTGGATTGTGAGCGATGCCGAAGGGCGGTGGCACCTGGCTGCGGCGACTGGGCTGCCGGCCTTCGGGAAGAATGGGAGTGCGGGCCTGGACGAGCCTTGGCTTCTGCCGCCCAACATACGAGCCGTGGTCCTGGGCCGGCTGGATCGCCTTGCGGACGAAGACCGGCTTCTTCTCGACCACGCTTCGATCATCGGGCGCGAATTCTCGCTTCCCCTGATGGCTCATCTCCTCGATCAACCCGAGACAGAGCTGGCCGTGCAATCCGAGAGGCTGTGCAGGCGGGGGTTCCTCCGGCCCTGCCGGCCAGATCACTACGCCTTCGGCCACGACCTGATGCGCCGGGCTGCCTACGAGGCCCTCAGCGAGCCGCGCCGCCGGCTGCTGCATCGACAAGCAGCCGGGGCGCTGTCCGGCCTTGGCGCTCCTGCCGCGACGGTGGCAACCCACTATGCTGCCAGCGACCGGCCCTGGCTCGCCCTGGAGCATGCCCTCGCCGCCGCCGACCAGGCGGCACGGGTGGTCGCCTACGACGAGGCGATCGCCTGGTGCCAGAAAGGCATGGACATCGCCGAAGCGCACCCGGCAGCCGTGCCTCCGGGCTTTCGCACCCGGCTGCACTTGCAGTGGCGGACGCTGTGGTACTACCGCGGCGACCTGGAACGCACGCTGGCGGCGGATTGGGCTGCGCTGACGGCAGCTCGCCGCGAAGGGAATGCCGCCGCCGAGCTGCAAGCGCTGTGGCACCTGGCCCACGACGAGACCCAGGTGGCGGCGGGTGGGCCATCGGGGGCTCAATCGCAGGCGTTGGCCCTGGCTCGCGGCCTGGGCGACCCAGCAGCCCTGGCGCGAAGCCTGGCACGCCTGGGCTCCGACAGCGGCTTCCTGGCTGCGCCGTCCGAACGGCAGCATGCGCTGGATGCCCTGGATCAGGCGGTGAGCCTGGCCCGCCAAGTGGGCGACCCTGCGCTGCTGCACTACGTCCTGTGTGAGCTGTGGGGCGTGGGGCGGCTGCCGCAGGCGCGCGCCGCGCTGGAAGAGGCGCTGACCTTGGCTCGCCAGTTGGGCGACCCACGGGAGGAAGCAGGTACCCTGGCCAAGCTGGCCGATCTGCTGGCCCGGCAGGGGGAGTCTGCAGCGGCGGCAGAGTACGCCCGGCAGGGAATGGCCCTGGCCGAGCAAGCAGGCAGCCCGGCCTACGGCGCCTGGAACCGCCGGGCGCTGGGCCAGACCCTGGTAGCCCTCGGCAAGATCGATGAGGGTCTGGCCCATCTGCAAGAGGCCGCTCGCACTTTTGAGGCGCTCAGTTGGCGCGCGATGCTGGCCGGCACCCTTCTCCGCCTCGGGTTGGCCTACCATCCCGCAGCGTCCAGGCCGGTGGAGCAGGCCACGGCAGCCCTCGAGCGGGTCTTGATTCTCAGCCGGGAGACGCACGAGGTCTACGAGGCGGCCTATGCCCTGGCCCTCCTGGGCGAGCTGCGCTTGGAGCGGGGCGACATAGAGACAGGCTGCCAGGCGCTGGCCGAGGCCGCGGCGCTGGCGCCACGGATCGGCCTGCCCTGGCACCGGGGCGGGACGCTGCTCCACGTCGCCGCCGGGCGCCTGCTGCTGGGCGAGACCGAGGCCGCCCGGGCCGCCGCCGACGAAGTGATCCGCCTGGCCGAAGAGGAGGACTTGCACGAGCTCTGGGGGCAGGGACTGCAACTGCGCGAGCGGTTACTCATCGAATAAGTCGACATTAAGTTCGAAGTAAGTTGGGTGTGATAGGCTGTATCCACGAGGATGCAGCCTTCTTTGTTCGTCCATGCAGTCTATGTCAAGAAAGGAGACGTTCACATGGCATCGATCACTGGTGCCGCCGAAGCATTCTTTGCTGCCTGCGAGACGGGCAAGGGATGGGACAAGTGCAGCGCCTATTGCACACCCGACGCCACCTTTTGCGCTCAGGCCGAGCCGCTCCTCGAAGTCAAGACGCTCGCGCAGTACACGGACTGGATGAAGGCGATTCTGACCATTCTGCCGGACGGGCACTGTGAGGTCAAGTCATTCGCCACCGACCTGGCGCGAAATAACGTTGCGGCCTACGGCGTGTTCCACGGTACGCATACTGGGCCGGGCGGTCCGGTTCCGCCCACGGGGCGTGGCACCAGCACGGACTATGTCTATGTCATGCAGTTCGAGGGCGACAAGATCGTCCACATGACCAAGATATGGCATTCAGGTCTGGCGATGAAGGAGCTCGGTTGGGCATAGCGGTGGTCGGGCGCACCAGTCCCACGGAGATGGGAAGGAATCGCCGTGTCTCATTCCGGGAATGACCACCGAACCCTGACCTTTGTCGTCCGCCTGTGGCGCGAGACCGATGCCGCCGGTGGCACTCACTGGCGCGGACGGGTGGAGCACGTCGGCACGCAGGAGGTAGGCTACGTGGAAGATGGGGCGGCGGTGATCCGCTTCATCGAGCGCTGGACCAGGGTGGACGATCTGGGGAAGGACATGCGGCCTTGCGTCGCGTGAACCCGACCGGGCCTCGCGGCCCGCGCAATGCCGGCGCACTTGTTGCGGCAGATGGGGCGGATATCCACGAGATGATGAAAGGAGCCAACAATCGCATGAAAGCTCGACTCTTTTTCGGCACGTTGATCCTAGCCGTGCTGGCCGCTGTGACGGCGGGCCTGGGCCAGGCACAGGGGCCAGGGCCGGAGAGCGGACTCCAACCCGGCAGGGCTGCAGGCTCGGCCGGCACAGCGGATGCCCTCCAGCCGGTGGGTATCGCCATCCCGTACGCCGGCCGCCTCGACGACGGCGCCGGGCAGCCGGTAGCCGACGGGGCCTATGATCTCACCTTTGCCCTATACGCAGACGAGACCGGCGGTGAACCCCTGTGGACAGAGGAGCAGGCAGGAGTGCCGGTGGAGGGTGGATCCTTCTCCGTCTCTCTTGGCAGCGTCGTCTCCCTCCCACCCGCGGTGCTGGACGGCCGTCCCCTGTGGCTGGCGGCCGCGGTGCGCGGGCCGGGTGAGGCCGGCTTCACCGCCCTGACCCCGCGCCAGCGGGTGAGCGCGGCCGCGCCTACCGCCGGCGCCGCCTGCCCCCACGACCACTTTGGGGAGTCCTGGATCGGCAACTCCCCCGGCCACGGGCTCATGATTCAGAACAGCGGCGCCACCGGCCAGGGCTTGCTGGTCAACTACGCGGGCGCCACCGGTGTGTGGGTGAACTCGGCGGGCCACACCGGCGTCTGGGTGAGCTCGGCAGGCGACACCGGCGTGCGGGTAGAGTCGGCGGGCATGGACGGGGTGTACGTGAAGGAAGCCGGCAACCCCACCTCGACGGACCCCTCGGCCTACAATAACGGGTATGAGGTGGCCGGCGCCGAAGGGTCCGGACTGTGGGTGGGCCATGCCGACCTGGACGGCGTGACGGTGGACTCGGCGGAGTGGTATGGCCTGTATGTGGCCCAAGCCACCCAGGACGGGGTGCGCGTCGACTCGGCAGGCGGCAACGGCGTATATGCCGTCTCGGTCGACGCCTTGGACTATGGTGGGCGGTTCTACAACGTTGCAGCAAGCGGAGCCGGTCTATACGCGGCAGGCGGCAGCAACACCGCCCCCGACATCGAGCTGGGGGTGTACGGAGGTGGCGACGACGGCCGCATCTACTCCTTGAGGTCCGAAACCGGCAGCGACATCCTGCTCTTCAGCAACGACGAGGTCCACGTCCACCTCGACGAAGACAACAACTCGACCAGCGCCTTTGTGATCTACAACGGAGCCAACACTGCCGTCTGGACGGTTGGGGAAAGCGGCACAGCCGCTTTTGGCACCCCGGCCGGCGCCCACGGCACTCGTGCTACCTACGCCGTCCAGGCCACGGGGGACTGGATCGAGGATTTTGGTACGGCGGAGTTGGTGGACGGCCAGACGACGGTGACCATGGAACCAGTCTTTGCCCAGATGGTGAGTCTGGCCGCCTACCAGGTCTTTCTCACGCCGCTGGGCGACTGCCCGTTGTATGTCGCCGCCAAGGCGCCGGAGTCGTTCACCGTCAAGGCCATGGGCGGGCAGAAGTGCGCCATCGCCTTCGACTTTCGCGTCGTGGCCAAGCGGCTGGGCAGCGAGGGAGCCCGGCTGGAACCGGTGGACACCGGCGGTGAGGAGCAGGAGGATTAGGAGGCAGAATTGGAAAGGCGTAAGATCCGGCGCCTGTTGGGGATTGGCCTTTGCTGCTTCCTGCTCGCCGCCCTCCTGGCCAGCGGGGCGCTGGCCGAGTCAACCGGGCGATACCAGGTCGCAGGCGGCATGATCTCCGGCGGGAGCTACCGCTTGACCACGGTCAACTGGAAGGTGACCGGCTACGCCAGCGGCGGGAGCTACCGCCTGCTGGGGCCGGCGTCACCCAGCTCAGCCGGGAGCGGCTGTTGCTGCACCTACTTGCCCTGTGTGATGCAAACCTGGTAGGGCGGTGGAACACAGTTTGCACTAGGAGAAAGCCCGTGAGCGATAGGATTGTCGGCCGATGGACACGGACCGTCGTCTTGATGGTGCTTTTCTGCGGCGCGTGCGGCGCTCCGCCGACTGCTACGCCACCGCCGCCGGCTGCGACCACCAGCGCCGTTTTGCCCACAGCGACCCCGTCGGCCGTGCCGCCGACCACCACGAACACATCTCCCCCCCCCACGGCAACACCTACTCCGGTGCCACCCACCTCGACCCCGACCCCCGTCCCACCCACCGCACCGCCAACACGCATCCCACCCACCGCCGGACCCACGCGCACGCCTTCGCCCACGCCCATGCTGCTGACAGACGTCAAGCAGCTCCTCGGCACCTGGCACGGCGAGGGAAGCATGGGCGCCATGTACCAGAGGTACGACACCGACGGGACCGTGCGGCAGGCGTTCGCTCAGGAGGACCTGGATACGAAGCCAAACGGTCGCTGCAAGTACCAGTTTGCGGAGGCCAAGCTCACGCTGACCGACTGCCACGCACAGGGTGTTCGCAACTGCCCCGTCGACCCGGCTGTCTACCAGGTGCAGCTATTGCCGGACGGCAAGATCCGGTTCCTCGTGGTCCAGGACAAGTGTGGCCCGCGCACGGAGACCATGACGCAGGTGCACGTCCGCGTACCTTAGGCACCCGGCGCCTGGTGAGCGCGACGACCGGCGCTGCCCAGCGCCAACCTGTCGCTGCAGCCTGTGGAAGTTAGGAGAGGATGATATGGCTGACTATCCGGAATTCACATTGGCTGCTGTACAGGCCGCGCCAGTTTACTTCGACAGAGAAGCCTCCACAGAGAAAGCCTGCCAGCTCATCACGGAGGCGGGACATAAGGGGGCCGATCTTGCCGCCTTTGGTGAGACGTGGCTGCCGGGTTACCCCTTCTTCCACTCCTCTGTGCTCGCTAATCAAGGTCGGGTAACCTACTTGTCCAACGCTGTGGTAATCCCCAGCCCCACAACGGACCGCCTGTGCATGGCCGCCCAAAAAGCCGGCGTGGACGTAGCCATCGGCGTTGCCGAGCTCGATCCGAGAACCAGAGGTACGGTCTACTGCACGCTGCTATTCATCAGTCGGGAGGGGGAGATCCTGGGACGCCACCGCAAACTCAAACCTTCTGGGGCGGAGCGTACCGTGTGGGGCGAGGGGGACGGCGTCGGACTGAGGGTCTATGAGCGCCCTTACGGTCGCATTAGCGGTCTGAACTGCTGGGAACACAGGATGCTGCTTCCCGGCTATGCCCTGATGGCGCTTGGAACTCAGATCCACGTGGCCACCTGGCCATTCTCTTGGCATTTGGATCCAGACCTGAACAGTGCCCCGTTCGTCTCGCAGGTTTTCGCGGCCCAAGGGGGATGCTATGTGATCGCGACGAGTGCCCTGCTGAGACCTGAGGATGTCCAGGAAGCATACCGCGCGCTGGCAACAAGCGAGGTTGACGAATGGATTGGCGCCAAGAAAGGGGGGTGCCGTATCATCGCCCCCAGCGGAACCGTGATCGCTCAGGCCGCGGTCGGTGAGGAAACGATCCTGACCGCACCTGTGTCACTGGAAGCGGTTCTACAGGCAAAAGCCAGTATTGACGTTGGTGGCCACTATTCTCGCCCTGATGTCCTTCAACTGCATGTCAACCGCCGTCCACTTGAGCGTGTTGTAGTATCCGATGTCAGTGTAACGCCCGATGACAGCCAAAGCTCCGGGAGTCACGAGTACCAGGAAAGAACGAAAGATGCTGAGGTTCAATAGCTTTGGTCTGGATGGGTGGCGCGACGCCGGTGAGACCCGGAATGTCACGCAGGAGCTCGTCCGCCGTGGCTATACCGTTGAGGTGATCGGCAAGATCTGGAGCGGGAACCTGCTGCGCGTCTGGGGCGAGGTCGCAGAGGTTGCAGCTCAGTTAAGTGGCGAGAAGGAGCGGCTCATCAAGCGCATCTGAAACGAGTTGTTGGGGATAACGCTCCGCCAGAAGAGGTGAGGTAGCGACATGGCAACCTTTCTGTTGGTGCCCGGGGCATGGCACGGGGGTTGGTGCTGGAAGAAGCTGGCTCCGCACTTGCGGGCAGCCGGACACGAGGTCTATGCGCCTTCACTGACCGGCCTCGGAGAGCGCTCACACCTGCTTTCTCCGGGGATCGACCTGGGCACCCATGTACAGGACATCCTGGCGCTGCTCTTCTTTGACGATCTTCAGGACGTGATCATCGTCGGGCACAGCTACGGAGCGATGTTGATCCCCATGGTGCTCGAACGGGCTGCCGGCCGGATTATTCACGCCGTCTTCCTGGACGCTCCCGTGCCTGCGCCAGGCCAGTCGCTGTTCGACATCTTGGCCGATGCAAGAATCGGATTGACGACGCGAGCCAATCGAGTGGGCGAGGGATGGAACGTCCCGCCCTTCGAGAGCGACTATGGCATTACCGATAGAGAGGACCAGGAGTGGGTGATGGCCCGTCTGACGCCTCACCCACTGGCAACTTTCCAGCAACCGGCACAGTTCAGCCGAGCCCCTTCTTCGATAGTTCCCTGTACGTTCATCGCGTGCCAATGGGCCCTGCAGACCTATGGGGCAATGCCGCCGCAGGCAGAGGGAATGCGCTACGTTGAGCTACCCACGGCGCACGCGGCCATGATCACCGCGCCGCGTGAATTGGCCGGCGTCCTGCTTGGTTTGAGGTGAGGGGGGAGGATGCCCGAATATCGGCAAGCACGGACCGAGGAAGATCTGGCGAAGGTCCGCGAGTTGTTCTGGGAGTATCTGCAGTGGGCAAATGGCCGTGTCCACGAGGAGTTCGGCGTGAGCTTTGACATCGCGACCATGCTGGAAGACGACATGAGAAGGCTGGATATCTACTTCCCTCCCAGCGGACGGCTGCTCCTGATCTCAGAAGACGGCCAATCGGCAGGGCTCGCCTGCCTCAAGAAGCTCCGGGATGGCGTGGGCGAGGTCAAGCGGATGTACGTCCGGGCGGAGTACCGCGGTCGCGGTTTGGGAAGAGGGGTGCTGGAGGCGCTCCTCTCCGAGGCCCGAAAAATCGGCTACTCGACCGTCCGACTGGACAGCGCCCGTTTCATGAAGGCAGCTCACTCGCTCTATCGGTCTGCGGGATTTCGCGAGATTGAGCAGTACGACGAGAGCGAGATTCCCCCTGACTTTCGAGAGCATTGGATCTTTATGGAGAAGACACTTGCGCAGTGACCACAACCTATGCGTCTTTGGGATCACGCCACATGAACCACATCGGCACAGCCAGGATCTCCCCTTCGCGCAGCGTCCGAAACCCCAGTCGCTGGTACAGCGGAATGGCCCGAGGGTTTGCGGTCTCCAGGTAGCAGCCCATCTGCTCCCGGTCGGCCTTGTGTGGGAGGGCATTGCATAGGCTGGTTCCGATTCTCTAACCCTGGCAGTCGGGCACTACCCCGATGTACTCCAGGTAGTAGTGAGCACTCGCTGTATGCTCCCTCGGCATCTCCCCCAGCATGTCGAGCGAGCGCTTCAGTATGACCCAGGTGATCCGCTTGAGTAGGCCGCCATGCCACACGCTCCTGGCCAGCATCGTGAGCTGTTGCGACATGGGCGGTGGATATGCTTTGGGCGGGTAGATGGTGGCTGCTGCAAGAAGCCGTCCCTCATCGAACCTCAAGAGGCGAGCCTGTGCTGAGGCAAGCGGCCAGGCCCGCGGCGAGGACCCGAATCATGCGTCGACTCCTTTCCCTTTCGTCCGGACCCTCGAACAGCCTCAGCCAGGCCGGAATAACGCCCTGTGCGCCTTTGGCAATGCACGGCGCAGTGTGCAACTCAAAGTGATCGTTCTCACCATCCCTTGAAGAAGTCAGCCTGTTGCAGTCTCGGCTGTTCGGGTAGACCTTGCGTCATACCTTCAGCGGTTCTTCGATCGCCCGCAAAACCTCCTCGGCTCGGTACACCCGATTGCGTGCCTGGCCAGTGCTCTCTCGAAGCATGCCCAGATCTACCAACTGGTCCACATAGCGCTGAGCGGTGGTAAAGTTCACCCCAGCCGCAGCCTCTACCTGCCGCACCGTCAGGATTGGCTGGGCAAACAGCAGATCCACCACCTGCAACAGGCGCGCTGGAATCCTGGCTCCCTGAAGCTGATCGCGATACCACTCCCGCAGATCCTGCAGCCGGCCAATCCGGACCACCGCATCTCGCGACTGGAGGGCCACACCACGGAGAAAGAACGCCAGCCAATCTTCCCACTGGCCGCGTTGGCTGACGGCCAGCAGTAGGTCGTAGTAGGTCTGTCGTTGAGCCTCGAAGTACGCGCTCAGGTAGAGCAGCGGCTCCGGGACCAGATCCCAGGCGCACAGCAGCAACGTGAGCAGCAGCCGCCCAATCCGGCCATTGCCGTCCAGGAACGGGTGAACCGCCTCGAACTGGTAGTGGAGTAGCCCCAGCGACACCAGCGGAGGTAACATGGAAGGAGCATGCAGGAAGCGCTCGAAAGCGTCCAACGCGTCCATCATCTCCAGAACGGGCGGTGGAACGTAGGACGCGTTGTCCGGCGTGGAGCCGGCAGGCCCGATCCAGTTCTGGCTGCGCCGGAACTCGCCAGGGGTCTGCCGTTCGCCCCGTACCCCCTCCACCAGCGTGGCGTGGACCTCGCGGATGAGTCTCAGGCTCAGGGGAAAGGTTGGCAGCCGCTCCAGGCCACGCTCCAGGGCTCGCACGTAGTTGTACACCTCCCGTACATCGGGAGTCGGCTCAAACAGCGCCAACCGGACTGCCTCGTAGGCATACAGCTCCGACAACGACGCCTGCGTACCCTCGATCCGTGACGAGAGCACTGCCTCGCGGCGCACGAAGGGCCGAATGAGAAGATGAGGGTTAGGCAGGGCTCGGCCAAGGCCGGCCAGCTCGCCCAACGCCCGGTCAGCCTCCGAGAGAGCACCCACCAAGGTCGGTGTCCATGAGAGAGCTGGCGGAAGCGGATTCGGCACAAAGGCCCAATACCCGGCAGGTGTGCGCACTGCGCGGCCAGATGGGCTGTCTCGAAAGAGTTCAGGTCTCATGGACAATACCTCCGCTCGCTGCACTCTTGTTTGCAAAGACGCAGACCAGGCGCGAACATATTATCATTTCGTGGTTGAAATGCAAATAAGGAGACGGGGCAGAATACTGGGGTAGGCTCGCCAGGGCTCCGTGTCGCCCTATCCGAACTCCCTTGTGCGGTTTTCTATGCAACACCCCCCCCGGGGGTACCTGTCATTTCTGACAGGGTAGTACCTGGCAGGTCGGTCAGGCTCATCAGGCACCCGCCACGCTTCCGTGTCTCGCTTTCGCACCTCCCCGGGATTCAGTGCCTGCTTCTCCTCCAGGGCGGGATGGGCTGCAACCAACGGGCGCGTGACCATCCACTCCGGCATGGTGGCGCCTTCGCTCCATGGGAGCAACCCCTGCTGGCAGGGGAAGAACGACGGCCTTGACGGTCGGTAGCAGCCCTGGTAGAATGGCTGTGAACCGCGGAAAGGATTGCGAAGTGCCCTCGCAGAAGGAGACGGGGTGACCAGACCACCAAGATTGCGGCCCGGAGATGCAGTTGGCCTTGTGAGTCCCTCCTGGATGCGCTACACCGAGGAAGAGAAGCAGCAGCTTCGAGAGGTGATCTTGCAGCGGGCGAGAGGGTACACATTTCCCATTATCGCAGACATGGATTTCGGACACACTGCACCGCAGTTCACCATACCGATAGGATGCCGCGCTCAAATTGATGCGGAGAATCGACGATTCGAGATCATCGACGCGGCGGTCGAGTAGGCGATTGTGCAGCTCTTTGCGCAGCACCCCGGTCGTCGCGCTGTGCCGTGGTCAGGAAGGAGGCCATGCAATATGCCCGCAGTGTTCGGCCGGCTGACGCTGTTCCTGGGCGGCAAGCGGGAGGCGCTGGCGCGCGGCCTGCACAGGCTGTCTGTCCAGCAGCTTCGCGCCCTCGGCGAGACCGCCGAGACAAAACCCTACCTGGTCGAGTGGGATCACCTGCCCAAGCCCCTGCGGAAGTCAATCCGCGCGAAAGCCAGCGCAACCCTTCGACAACTGGCAGCCCTCGGCTACACGCTCGTCCCGTCGGCTGGCCCGGAGGCCGGTCACTTTCGTTTCTCAGAGGCAGAGGTGGCACGCCTGGCCAAGATGGAGCATGCCCGCACGGTTGCCGAAAGGCTTGGCGATGGGTGGCGCTTTTCCCCCGGCCCGCTGGACGCCAACCGCAAGTCGAGCCCGACACTCGTGCCCTGGGAGCAGTTGCCCGGGGATGAGCGCACCAGGGTGTGCGATGCCGCAAGTGGGCTCCCAGCTGCCCTGGCGAGCGCCGGCTTCGAGATCGTCCCCAAGGCCCAGCAGGGCCTGCTGGCGAGCCTTCGCGGCCGTCGTCGCGCGCGGGCTAGGAGCGCACCCGGCTAGTGAGGGCCGGGAAGAGGAAGAGGCCACGACGCCGGGCGGATGAGGCACCAACTCCCCTCCGGGCGAAGCGTCGGAACTAGGGCAGGGAGCAGCAGCCGATGGACAGAGCGTCTAGGACCGTTCGAGTCTTTATCAGCAGCACGTTCCGCGACATGCACGCGGAGCGCGACTACCTGGTGCGCTTTGTGTTCCCCGAGCTGCGCGAGCGCTGCGCCAGACGCAAGCTCCACATGGTGGACGTGGACCTGCGCTGGGGAGTGACTGAGGCCCAATCGGAGCAGGGCCTGGCTCTGGAGATCTGCCTGGACGAGATCGAGCGCTGCCGCCCCTTCTTCATAGGCCTGTTGGGCCAGCGCTATGGCTGGATCCCGCCGGCATACCAGGTTACCGATGAGGCACCTTACGACTGGATGCGCGAGTTCGAGCCCGGGCACTCTATCACGGCGCTCGAAATCTACTATGGTGTCCTGCGGTCGCAGGCAGCGCCCAAACGCGGCCTGTTCGGCTTCCGGAAACCTAGTGGAGCGGCGCGCGCCTTCTTCTACTTCCGCCAGCCCGGCTTTCTGGCTGCAGTGCCCGATGCTCAGCAGGCAGTGTTCCAGCCGGAAAGCCGCGAGGCAGCCGAAAAGCTCAAGCGGCTGAAGGCCGCCATACGCGCCCGGTGCCCCGTGTACGACTATCCTTGCACCTACGCAGGCCTCGACGCCGACGGCCGTGCCCTGACCGGGGGCTTGGAGGCACTTGGCGAGCGCGTGCTGGAGGATATCTGGGCCGCCATCTGCGCCGAGCATCCGGAGACGGCAGCCCCACCGGACGAGCTATCCGCCGAGCGCGCCTACCACGAGGCATTCCTGGAGAGCCGGACGCGCCGCTTCCTGGGGCGCGCAAAGCCCCTGGCAGACATGACCTCCTATGCCCAGGGCGATGATCCCACGCCGCTCGTCATCACCGGCGCACCCGGCTCCGGCAAGTCGACTCTGATGGCTCGTTTTGCCCAGACATACGCCCAGTCCCATGCCCAGGACCTGGTCCTGTCGCACTTTATCGGCGCCGGTCCCGGTTCGAGCGACCTGCGCCGTACCTTGGTGCGCCTGTGCCGCGAGCTGGCGCGGGGACTCAGGTCCGAGCCGGTCCCTGAGGACCTGGACGAGCTGCGGCGGGCGTTTCCCAAACTGCTGGGCGAGGCGGCGGGCCGGCGGCGCGCTGTCCTCCTGTTGGATGCGGTTGACCAACTCGACGACACCCATGACGCCCATGCGCTGACCTGGCTGCCCCACTTCCTGCCAGCCGGCGTGCGGCTCATCGTCAGCACGCTGGAAGGTGGCTGCCTGGAGGCGTTGCGCCAGAGGAAACCCGCCCCACCCGAGATCGACGTGGGGCGCCTGACACAGGAGGAGGGCCGGCTGATCGTACGCCAGACGCTGGCCGAATATCGCAAGACACTGGACAATCGGCCTCAGAACGACCAGATGGGCTTGCTGCTCGGCAAGGGTGAGGCCCACAACCCCCTCTACCTCGCGGTGGCATGCGAAGAGCTGCGGATGTTCGGCGAGTTCGAGAGGTTGACCGAGCGCATCGCGGACCTCCCCGACACGCTTTCGGCCCTGTTTGAGCAGGTGCTGGAGCGCCTGGAGCACGACCACGGACAAGAGCTGGTGCACAGCGCGCTGTCGCTGCTGGCCTGTTCCCATCACGGCCTGCTGGAAAGCGAGCTTCTGGACCTGCTGGGAGGGCAAGCGCCACTGCCGCGCGCAACCTGGGCGCGTCTCTACCGCAGCATCAAGTCGTACCTGCAGCAGCCCGGGGAAAGCGGCGAAGGCTTGCTCGATTTCTTCCACCGGCGCCTGACCGAGGCCGTGCGCAGGCGATATCTCCCCGGTGACGCTGCCCGCCAAGCCGGCCATCGTCACCTCGCCGGCTACTTTCGCCACATGGCCGACCCGGCTGGCGACGGCGGGTGGCGGGCGAGCTTTGCCCGCGGCCTGGATGAGCTGCCCTACCAACTGGCCCACGCCGGGCTGCCGGCCGACTTGCGACAGATCCTCCTCGACCCGAGCTTCTTGCAGGCCAGGCTGGAGGCCTCGGGGACACAGGCGCTGATCGACGACTATGAGCTGATACACGCTCCCGGCCTCCCTTTTCCCGCAGAGAGCCGCAGGAGCCTTGAGCGTGTCCAGGGAGCGCTACGCCTGTCTGCGCAGGCGCTGGCCGACGACGTCCGCCAATTGCCCGGCCAGCTCACCGGCCGCCTGCTTGCCTTTGAGCAGCCCGACATCCAGTCCTTTCTGGAGCAATTGATGGCACGCCTGCCCTATGCCTGGCTGCGCCCCCGAAGTGGTACGTTGCTGCGCCCCGACTCCCGCGTCGTCCACTCCTGGAAGCTATTCTCGGTCGCTCCGGTAGCGCGGCTGCTGGTGTCAGACGACGAGCGCACGGTTGCCATCGTGGAGGGGATGGAGACTCGCTTCTGGGACATCAGGACCGGCATCGAAGCCGGCCGCGGCGACGTAGAGCCGGCTTTCGGCGGTGTTGACTGGGCATCGTGGCGCGCGAACCTGCCGCCGGCCCATTTCGCCGACGAGGACTATCACAAGTTCACCTGGAGCGTCGAGTCGCCCCCCGGAGAGGTGGTCGTCAGATGCCACGTGCAGAGACATGGCACAGGTCACTACGGCGGGCAGTACAACGTCAGCTACGACAACTCGGTCTCGATCCGCCGGATTGCGCAGCCTCCAGCGCCTCCAGAGCGCGCCGGGGGGCCCAAAGCCCCCGTGGTGCAGCAACTGCAAAAAAGGCACCACCCCGCGCGCTGCCCGTCAGAAAGCGCCCGGCACTGGCGTGCAGCCATGCGAGGGGAGCAGGGCCCCATGGCCGAGGACCGGGCCGGCGAAGTTGACCTGGACACGCACAAGTTCTGCAGCGAGTGCGACCCCACAGCCCCGCTGGACGAGTCCGTGCCGATCGAGCGCCGGCGGGCCGAGCCAAGCGAACCCGCCCGGCAAGAAAGCGAAACCGCGCTGCCGATCCACGCGGCCTTTCGCCCAGAGCGGACCAACTACCTCTCTTCTGGACTCATCGCGCCCGCGATCTCGCGCGACGGGCGTCTGATTGTCTGCGGCGGGCTCCACGGCGCCGTACAGGCCTGGGACAGCGCCTCTCGGGCAGTGAGGTTTGCCGGCACGATCGGCCCGGGAACCATCGTCGCGCTCGCCCCCTTCCCCAGCCTTGAGCGTGTCGCCATCCTGACCATCGAAGGGCGCTTGCTGATAGCCGACATTTCGGGCGACGTGCCCACGGATCTCCCTGAAGCACTCGCTGGCAGACCGGCAGAGGTCTACGTAAGCCCCAGCGGAGAGCGGGCCGTCCTGTGCGAGAGCAACGCGCCCATGACCGTCTGGGATACCATCTCCGGCCGCCGCCTGCACACCTGCGGGCTGAGGCCCGGGGTCGTGGCGCTCAAGCAGCGCATCAGTGCGGACCTGGCCATCTCGATAGCGACGGCTCACGGGGAGGACATGTACGACGGCTGGCTCCTGGCCGGCTTTGACCTGGTTACGGGCAAGGCACTCTTTGAATTCGAGTCTCACACCCCCAGCGATCGGTTCGGCGAGCCGGTACTGCTGGAACAGGTGCCGGGGTCTTCCGGCCCAGCGAGCACCCGCCACCGGTACGTGCGCGTGCCCACCTGGCCGGAGGTACTCAACGAGCGCGGCACACCCATGACCGGCAAGACCGTCTGGATCGACGCCAGTTCGGGCCAGGTGCTGGGAGACGAACCACCCGGGAAGTTGGCCGTCGTTCCCCTGGCCGAAGCGCGCCTGTCGGCGGAAAACGGCACCTGTCTCGAGATCCACCAGGGCGGGCGCGAGGTCAGCGTGGCGATCCCGGCGTTGGACAAAGATGCGAAGGGTGATCGACCTTCAGCGCTGCGGTTCCTGCCCGACTCCCAGGTACACGCGGGCGGGATCAGCCGCGACGGTTCGTCTGTCGTGATCGCCTGCGAGTCCGCTGTCCACTGCCTGGGCGTGGTCCGCCGCCCCTCCCCGTGAAAACGGGGACCCGCTGGCTTGATGGCATGGATTCCCTCTCTGCTTACCCATCAGGTCCCTCCGCGAGTTGGACTATGCCACCGGCCTGAATCGGGTTATCTTCTCGTCCACTTTTTCGGGGGAAGGTCACCCCCTTCCCGGTTGCCGCCAAACCGCTCTTGATGTACAATCCGATCGCCCGGCCATCCGCCCTCGCCGTCCAATCCGGCGGGCGGCTGACCGGGGGATGGGGATCATGACCGGGGACTATGTCTACACGCCCCAGATCTGGCCGTACCTCTTCACGGCCGCGCCATTGGCCGTGCTGGCAGCCTACAGCTGGCGCAGGCGCACCGTTCCTGGCGCGCTTCCCCTTGCCGTCGCCTACCTGCTTGCACTGATCTGGGTGGCCGGTGCGGCCGCCGAGTCCATGACCGTCGATCCCGCGGCCAAGGTCGCGTGGTTCAAGTTTCAGGTGGCGTGGCAGCTGCCCACGGTCACAGCCATCACCTGCTTTGTCCTGGAGTACGCCAACCCCGGCCGCTGGCTGACCCGCCGCACGCTGGCCCTGCTGTCCCTGCCCGCGCTCTTGGGCTTGATCCTGATCCCCACCAACAGCCTCCATCACTGGTACTGGCTTGGATTCTCCGTGGGTACCTGGGTCGAGCCCTTACCCGGGCCTGGCTACTGGGTCCTGTTCGCCTATGGCATGGGCCTGATCCTGGTCAACCTCATCGCCTTTGCCTGGCTCTTCGTCCGCTCGCCGCGGCACCGCCTGCCGGTGGCTCTGATGCTCGTCGGGCAGATCACGGCGCGCGCCCTGCACGCGCTGGACGTCGCCGGCGGCCGGGCCCCCTTCGGGTTGGATCCCGTCTTCTTCGAAATGGTCATTCCCCTCGGAAGCTATGCCATTGCCCTGTTCGGCTTTCGCATCTTTGACCCTGTGCCGGCAGCCGGGCGGGCAGCCCTCGATCAGATGCGGGAGGGGATGGTCGTCTTCGACACTGCCTGGCGGGCCCTCAGCCTGAATCCCGCCGCGGCAGGCATCCTGGGCGTTCCCGCGGCACGCGTCCGGGGCAAAACCTGGCCGGAGCTTCTGCCCTTCTGTCCCGAAGCCGGACGCTGCCTGGCGTCAGGCGGAGCTCCTGTAGAGGTGAGCCTCGAGGGCCCAGACCGCGACGATGGAGCGGCCGGCGGCGGGGCCCGGCACCTGGCGCTGATACTCACTCCCCTCCTCGACCACCGCGCGCTGACGATGGGCTACTTGCTGCTGCTGCACGACGTGACGGAGCAGCGCCACGCCCAGGCGCAGATCGTCGAGCAGCAGCGGGCGCTCGCCATGCTGCACGAGCGTGAGCACCTGGCGCGCGAGCTGCACGACACCCTGGGCCAGGTGTTCGCCTTTGTCAACACCCAGGGACAGACGGTCCGCCGCCTGCTGGGCCGGGGCGACGTGGCCGCCGCAGACGAGCTCGTCGCCAGGCTCGTCGAAGTGGCGCGCGAAGCCGACTTGGATATCCGCGCCTCGATCCTGGGCCTGCGCGAGCCCCTCTCCGAGCGCGGGCTCTTTCCGGCCCTCGCCCACTATCTCCGGCAGGTCGAGAAGAACTATGGCGTCCACGTCGAGCTGGAAATCCCCGACATCCTCACCGGCACACCGTTTGAGCCGCAGGTCGAGGTCCAGCTCCTGCGGATCGTGCAGGAAGCGCTCACCAACGTCCGCAGGCACGCCCAGGCCCGGAGCGTGCGCGTGGCGTTCGCCCTCGAGGCTGGCTGGGCACGGGTCACGGTCCAGGACGATGGGCAGGGGTTTGACCCGGGCGCGCGCGATGATGGGGCAGGGAAACAGGTGGGCCTGCGGGTGATGCGCGAGCGTGCCGAAGGGGTGGGCGGCACCGTGCGCGTCGACTCTGCGCCCGGCCGGGGGACCTGCGTGACCGTCGAGGTGCCCCTGCGCCCCGAAGCCTCGGCGATCCCCACCCTCCGCGAGCAAGGAGCCGGCTATGAGACCCAAACACGATGACCCGCAGAATCCCTCCCTGCGCCCCCGCGTCCCCGCGTCCCCGCGCCTCCGCGTCCTCCTCGTCGACGACCATGCCCTCTTTCTCGAAGGACTGCGCAACCTCCTGCTCTCAGAAGGCATAGAAGTGGCCGGATTGGCCAGAGATGGCCTGGAGGCGCTGGCCCAGGCGCGCCGCCTGCAGCCCGATCTGATCCTGATGGATATCCAGATGCCACACTGCGACGGCGTGGCCGCCACGCGCCTCATCAAGGCCGAGATGCCGGACTGCAAAATCGTGATACTCACCATGTCGGAAGATGACCAGGACCTGTTTGAGGCAGTCAAGAGCGGCGCATCTGGCTACCTGCTGAAGCGGCTGGACGCGGCCGACTTCTTTGCCTATCTCGCCGAGCTGCAGTCCGGCCATCCCCCCTTTTCGCCCGGCCTGGCGGACAAGATCCTGCGGGAGTTTGCCGGACAGTCTGCCCTTCGTGAGACCGGCACGGAGGCTGAGAGACGCGGGGACGCGGAGACGGGAGAACGGCCCTCCGATCTCCACGTCGCCGCGTCGCCGTGTCCCCGCGTCCCCCTCAATCCCCGCCAGTTGCAGATCCTGACCTTGGTGGCCCAGGGACAGACCTACCGGGAGGTCGGTGAGACGGTGGGCATCGCCGAGCGCACCGTCAAATACCACATGGGCGAGATCTTGGCCCGCCTCCACCTGGAAAACCGCGCCCAGGTGATCGCCTACGCCGCCCGGATGGGGTGGAGTGACGCCGAGAGACGGAGAAAGACTGACGCGGAGACGCGGAGAAAGACTGACGCGGAGACGCGGTGATAGGGTGACGCGGAGATAGGGCGGCCGTCTCCGCGTCACCGCGTCTCCATGTCCCCGCGTCTCCATGTCCCCGCGTCCCCGCGTCTCCATGTCCCCGCGTCTCCATGTCTCCGCGTCCCCGCCTCTCCGCGTCCCCGCGTCCCCGCGTCCCCGCGTCCCCGCGTCTCCGCGTCCCCGCGTCCCCATGTCCCCGCGTCTCTATGTCTCCGCGTCCCCGCGTCTCCATGTCCCCGCGTCCCCGCGTCCCCGCGTCTCCATGTCCCCGCGTCTCCATGTCCCCGCGTCCCCGCGTCCCCGCGTCTCCGCGTCCCCGCGTCCCCGCGTCCCCGCGTCTCCGGGCCCATCCTGCACGAAAGTACAGTCTCCCGGATCGTGAGACTGTACCTCTTTTGTCCCCCATGCTGTACCTTCGGACCTTCCCATCCGCGCCGGTTCCTCGTACGATGGAGGTGATGAAAGCGGGGCAGGGCACAGCATGAAGAAGCGCATGCAGGTCGTCGTGTACGGGAGCTCCCTCAGCATGGCAGGCATCGCGGCCACCTTGCGCGAGGATGCGGGCCTCGAAGTCGTTCGTATCGATCCCCACAGCCCGACCTTGCTGCAGCAGTTGGCCGAGCTCGATCCCGCAGTGATTGCCTTCGATCTCGGCGATCCGTCGTCCGGCCTGGACGTCAGGCTGCTGCGTGAGCGGCCCGGCCTGCTGCTCGTCGGGGTCGACCCGGTCAGCGATGAGCTGCTGCTCCTATCCAGCCGGCAGGAGCGGGCAGTGGCCGTGGCCGACTTGCTGAGCGTGATCCACCGCGGGGAGAGGAGATGATGGGAGACGCCGCCTGCTGCGGCGACTCCGGGGTCCCAGGTGTTGGACTGCGCCGCCCGGTCAGGCGGCAGATTCACAGAAAGGAAAGGAGAAGGGAAATGAACGGCAAGATCGATCGGACGAGGTTGTCGATTGGGGTGGGGGCGGTGGTGGCCATGCTGGTCATCGCCGCCACCTGGGCCTGGGCGCAGGGCGGTGGGGTGATGTACTATGCCTGCGTCAACAACGCCAGCGGGACGATCCACATGATCGGCGCAGGCGAAACGTGCGGCAACAACGAGGAGTTGGTCACGTGGAACAGCGAGGGGCCGCAGGGCATCCCCGGTCTGGCCTGTTGGGACCTGAACGGGGACGGCATCCAGGATACGGCGGAAGACATCAACCTGGACGGTCACTGGGATGCTGCCGACTGCCAGGGCCTGCCCGGTGACGCCGGTCCCGCAGGACCCGAGGGCCCTGCCGGGCCTGAGGGATCCCAGGGCCCGCAGGGCGAGCAGGGAATCCAAGGCGAGATAGGTCCTGCCGGCCCCGAGGGCCCTGCCGGGCCTGAGGGATCCCAGGGCCCGCAGGGCGAGCAGGGAATCCAAGGCGAGATAGGTCCTGCCGGCCCCGAGGGCCCGCAGGGAGAGCCGGGCGCCGGGCTGAACTGCGCGAATCAGCTCGCGATTCAGGCCGTGGTGCAGGGGTTTGAGGTGTCGCCAGAATGCTATCCCAGCATTCCCGGCATGGTTCTCGTCCCCGGCGGCGCGTTCCAGATGGGCTGCGACTCGGCCACCGAGACCTGCTCGTACGCCGCCGAGCTGCCGCTGCACACCGTGACCCTGGACGCCTACTATATTGACGCCACCGAGGTGACCAACGCCCAGTACGCCCAGTGCGTGGCGGCCGGCGTCTGTGGCGCGCCCTCCAACTACTCCTCCACGACCCGCCCCTCTTACTACGACAACCCGGAGTTTGACAACTACCCGGTCATCTACGTCTCCTGGAATGATGCGTCCGCCTACTGCAGTTGGGCCGGCAAGCGGCTGCCGACCGAGGCGGAGTGGGAGAAGGCGGCACGGGGGAGCGCCGACACGCGCACGTATCCCTGGGGGTACGAGTGGCCCGACTGCTCACGGCTGAACTACAGCTACGACTGCGTGGGCGACACCACCCGAGTCGGGGACTATTCCACCGGCACCAGCCCCTACGGCGCGCTGGACATGAGCGGCAACGTGTACGAGTGGGTCAACGACTGGTACCAGAGCGACTACTACAGCCAGTCACCCGACGAGAACCCCCAGGGACCGCCCTCCGGTTCGTATAGGGTGCTGCGCGGCGGCAGTTGGAACGCCGTCTGGGACGACGTCCGCGCCGCGTTCCGCTACGGCAGCATTCCGTCGTTTCGCAACCTCTACATCGGGTTCCGATGTGCGGCGTCGCCGTAGGAAGGACGCGGAGACGCGGTGAACGTGTGGCGCGGAGAGGGGGAGACCCTCTCCGCGTCACTCTTGTCTCCGCGGCTCTTGGCCCCAAGGTCCGTCCTACTCTGGGGCCTATATGGCATCGAGGCAGGGTTGGGCAAACTCCTCTGATCTCTCACGCTGGTCCAGTCACCCCCGGTAACCAACCACAAGGCCAACACGAATCCCCCATCTGGGGGATGCCAAGTCCTCCAGGGAGCAATTATACTTGCAGTATGGGGGGCGAAGGCCCCCGGCACAGAGTCGCCCGGACCGGCCGGCTGTGACTCTCCTGGCACAGCGGCACAGTTCGCCAACCCTGCGTACGTCCAGGCCATCCCCCGGCCCCACATCGTCGCCACGATGAGCGGGCGCCTCGCCTCTGGGCCGGTCGGGCCGGGCGATTTCGCGCGCGCTGCCCGCGTGGCCGGCTCGCCCCGCCGCTCAGATCGCCGTCGCCGCGCATGCCCCGTGCCCCCAGCCGACGATACTCGATAATTGCTTCTGGGATTTCGGACATGCCGGGATAGTACCCTCAATTTCTTGGCACAGCGGCACAGTTCGCCCAACCACCGCCCGGCCGGGCCCTTCCCCCACCCTGCCTCAGCGCCCCGGTGAGCGAGCGCCTCACCCTCCCGCCGGCGGCATCCCGGCGACCTTGACCATGTAGCCCCACACACCGGCCAGGTGCAGCACGCCCTGCTCCTTGGGGCAGAAAGCGACGCAGCGGCCCAAAAGGCACCCCGAAGCACCTGCCGTCGCGGAGGATAAGGACTGAGCCAAGAAGCCATCCCCCCAGCCTCCCGGCTCTGCCTGGTCAAATGTGCGGGCCCTTGTGCTAACCTCCGCCTCGAGTACGAATGGCTGCACGAGGTGGCCTGCCGCGAGATGCGGTCGCCCCGGACTCTATGCAGAAGGCGTGAGGGCTGCCACGGTGGCGAATTGGCTGTCCCAAGGACCTACGGGAACCTGTCCGAAGGCAGCTCCTGACTTGACAGGCCGGGTGGCCGAGCATAGAATAGTCTATACTTATCGATAAGTATAGACTTATTTATGCGGAGAGAACTCCGTGAGCGGACGAACAGCAACTGAAGCAGCAATCGCTCTGTTTCGCGAGCATGGTGGAACACTGCGGACCTCCGAGGCCCTGCGCCTCGGCATCGAGGAGCGCACGCTCTATGCACTGCGCGACGCCGGCAGGCTGGAACGACTCGCCTGGGGACTCTACCGCCTCGGCGATCTACCTCCCCTTACCCAGCCTGACCTGATCATCGTTGCACGCCAGGTCCCACGCGCTGTGATCTGCCTCGTCTCTGCTCTCGCCTACCACGACCTGACCACGCAGATCCCACAGGCGGTAGACCTTGCGCTCGAGAGCGGAAGCAAGCGGCCCCGAGTGGCCTATCCGCCCCTGCGCGTGTTCTGGTTCTCCGGGCCTGCGTGGAGCGAAGGGGTAGAGGTGCACCAGGTCGACGGCACTCCGGTGCGAATCTACGGAGCGGAGAAGAGCGTCGCCGATGCCTTCAAGTTCCGCCGCCGGCTGGGCCTGGACCTGGCCATCGAGGCTCTGCAGGCATACCGCCGAAGGCCCGGCTTCAGCGTGGACAGACTCCTGCACTATGCGCGCGTCTGCCGGGTAGAGAAGGTGCTGTCCCCCTACCTGGAGGCTCTGCTGTGAGCCCAAACCTGCCGGCGTCCGTCCACCAACGTCTGCTGAACAATGCACGGGCGACCGAACGGCCCTTCAACGAAGTGCTCCAGCGCTTTGCGCTGGAACGTTTTCTCTATCGAGTGGGTCACTCGCCCTTCTCGCGCCGGTTCGTGCTCAAGGGAGCCATGATGCTGACGGCCTGGCGGGTGCCATCCGCCCGACCAACGCGCGACATTGACCTGTTGGGGCACATGGAGAATAGCGTGGACCAGGTGGTCTCGGCCGTGGAAGCCATCTGCCAGGAAGACGTTCCGGGTGATGGCCTGCGCTTTGATGCCGCGAGCATCGTCGGTGAGCGCATCGTGGAAGCGGCAGACTACTCCGGCGTGCGTGTGCGCTTCACCGCCTATCTCGGCAACGCTCGCATCCCCATGCGCATCGACGTCGGGTTCGGCGACCCATTGGTGCCTGGCCCCACCCTGGTCCGGCTGCCGGTCATCCTCGATTTCCCGCCGCCCGAGGTGCAGGGCTACAGCCGCGAGAGTGCCATCGCCGAGAAGTACCATGCCATGGTTACCCTGGGGCAGCTCAACAGTCGCATGAAGGACTTCTATGACATCTGGTCCTTGACGGCGCACTTTGCCTTCGAGGGAGCCATCCTCGCCCAGGCGATCTCGAAGACATTCCAGTCGAGGGGGATCCCACTGTCCCTGCATCCGACCGCCTTCAGCGATGCGTTCGCGCAATCCAGGGAGAAGCAGATCCAGTGGGAAGCGTTTCGTCGCCGGCTGCTGAGAGAGACCACGCCTGCCACTCTCCGAGAAGTGGTGCAGGTCGTCGCCTCCTTCCTGGCTCCCGTGACGGAGGCGCTGGTGGCAGGGCTCCCCTTTGAGCAAAGGTGGGAACCGGGCAGTGGCTGGAGGCCTTTGGATTAGTGGCTGCAGCCTAGCTCGTCTGGGGCGTGCAGCTTGGCCACCAGTTCTTGGCTGACCTGACTCCCGAAGAAGCACAACTCGCCGCCGATTTATTTGGTCGCGAGGTGTGGCCTCATCGGGAACTGGTGGCCGAGACCGGAGTTTTGGATTTTCTCAGATCGGTGCTTGACAACCAACAGCCTTTGTGCTACAATGTCGTTGCGTCTGGGATGAGTCGCGATGCGTCTCATAGTGAGGCTTTCAGCCTCAACCCCAGTCGCTTTTTTTTGGGCTGCGAGGCGCGGCGAAGGAGACCTGCTTCATGCACCTGTGCTACGTTGACGAGTCTGGCACGTCCGATGTTCCCGGCAACACCTCTCATTTCGTTCTGGCCGGCATCTCCATACCTGTGTGGCATTGGAAAGAGTGCGATCAAGCCATAGGCTCTATCAAGAATCGTTATGGTCTTGGAGATGCAGAGATCCACGCCGCCTGGATGCTGAGGAGGTATGCGGAACAGGAAAAGATACCCGGCTTGGCGGCGCTGAGCCATGTACGGCGGCGGCTGGAAGTCACCAGGCTCAGGAATGCCGATCTTCTCAGGCTACAACGGTCGAAAAAACCAGCGCTGCTCAAGCAGACCAAGAAGAACTATAAGCAGACCGAGTCCTATGTCCACCTGACGTTCGACGAGAGACGCACCTTCGTGCAGGAGGTGGCCCAGTGCATCTCAAGTTAGACCTTCGCCCGGCTGTTTGCCGAGTGCATAGACAAGCTGCACTTCGATCCGAGCCGGACCCATTTGTCAGTCGATGAGCAGGCGTTCGAGCAGTTGGTGTCTCGGTTTGAGCAGTACCTGAAGATCACCAGCTCAGGTGTCGCGGGAGAGAACTTTGGGCTTCTGATCCATGATAACAACGAGACGGTGGCAAGGAAGCACACCGATCTTATGCAGAGGTTCCACAAGGGAGGCACTCTCTGGACCAACGTCGAGAACATCATCGAGACGCCGCTCTTTGTGGACAGCAGGCTCACCAGCATGGTGCAGGTCGCAGACGTGTGCTGCTACGCGCTGCGCCGGTACTTGGAGAACGGAGAGGTCGAGCTGTTTGACCTGGTGTTTCAGAGAGCGGATCGCAAGGACGGCATCGTTGTTGGTGTCAGGCACTTCACCAACCGTAGCTGCACCTGCACGATATGCTCTGGGCACCGGGCAAGACCGGTCCGACATTCTGCACCGTGAATCGGGACTAGGCGTCGGCCGAAGTCACCCCGGGCGTTGCCGTCTAGATCGCACCTTGCCGAGCGGCACAGCAGTAGGTTCGGCGCCTAGAGCACGCAAGCCCGCAGAAGATGGCTTTCCGCGAGAGGCGGTCGCCCCGGGATCTACCCACAAGGCGTAAGGGCGGCCAGGGTTGCGAAATGGCTGCCCCTGGGTCGCTTCAGGCCAGCAATTGACGCGGCCACTGGCGAAGACGCCGGAGCAGAAACCTTCAGCCTCCCAGCTCGGCGTACTCGAACGTGCGGACCTTTATGCCGACCTCCGCCGGGGGTACCTGGTACTTGCACAGGTGTGCTGCTGGCACTTCCCAAAGAAGCGGTCCCACGGGCAATACCAGCGGAAACCCTTGTGGCGTGGGCTCACCCTGCCTCGCCGCTCCCCTGGCCGGGAGGGTCCCCAATCAACGCCGCCGCGTCCCTCAAGTCGGGGAAGGCGAACCCCTCCTTGAACCGCCCGTACACCTCGCGCAGGCACTGGCGCGCCTCCGCCAGTTCGGCCGCGTTCGCCTCGCCCAGGTGCTCCCGCAGGCGCACCAGGCTCATGGCGGCGCGCAGCTCCCAGCCCAGCGTCCCCTTCTCCCGGCCGAGCGCATGCGCCCGCTCGAAGCATCCCAGCGCCTCCTCGGCGGCAGCCAGGCCGTCGCGCGCCAGCAGCAGCTCGCCCCGCAGGCGGTGAAGCTCGGCCTGGTTGGCCTGCCCGCAGGGAACCTCCAGTCCGATCCAGCATTCTACCGCGGCCAGTCCGATCGCCAGCAATCGGGCGCGCTGCTCATCGTCGCTCTCGAGACGCCCCTTGGCCGCGGCCAGGCAGCCGTCGGCCAGGACGACGGCGAGAGCGTCGGTTCCGACCACCATGCCTGCGTCCTGCCAGGCGGCGATCGCAAGCTGCATCCGCTCGATGCCGGCGACCTCCTCGCCGCGCATGACCGCCAGCCATCCGAGGAAAACTTCCGCAAAATGGCGCCACGGGGCCAGGCCCTGCTCCGCGCACACCCTTTGGCACAGCTCGGCCTGCTCTTGCAGCGCCGCCGTATCGCCGCGCAGGAGGAACAGCGTGGTGCAGCCGCACGCGAAGGCGAACGGCTGCGCGTACAGATCCCCCAGCTCAAGGGCGCGGGTCACGGCTTGGGTATTGCGCCTCCAGGCCTGTTCTGGAGACCCCAGCAACCACTGGTTGATTCCGGAGAAGGTGAGCGCGTGCACCGTGATATCGTAGCCGACTGCCGCACGCACCTCCGCCCAGCCGCCCGGCCGCAGCCGGGCGAATATCCAATCGAAGCTGCTCTCCGCTCGCGACACATCCCCCCTGAAGTAGTGGGCAAAGCCGGACCACCAATAGGCCTGAGCAGCAAGCCCTTCCTGACCCTCTTCTGTCGCCAGGTCGAACATCTGCTCCGCCACGGCCAGGACACCCGCAAGCCGCCCCCGCGAGATCAAGTGGCTTGCCTGAGCCTCGAGCGTCATCAGCCTGGTCCGGCCCTGCGCCTTGCCTGCCCCTGCTTCGAAGGCCTCTGCCAGGGCCCCCTCCAACCGCGGGCTGCCGCTCCCATCCACGCCACGGCGGGGAAGCAGCCGGGCAGCCTGCAGCAGCCGCTCGATCTCCGAGCGTTCGGGCGACGGCGGCTCATCCGCCAGCAGGGCCAATCCGTGGTCAAAGTGGATAAGGGCTTCACGAAAAGCCGACAGCCTCGTGGCCTGGCGGCCGGCGTCGTGCAGCGCGCGGGCAGCATGCAGGGGCATCCCCGCCGCCTCGTAGTGCCGCGCCAGGACAGGCGCCGGCGCCGAACCCGCCAAAGGAGGCGGCACCTCGGGCCGTTCCCCCTCGGCCTGGCCCGCCGGGCCATAGATCGCTTCCAGGGCCCTCGCGGTCGCCTCGTGCAGCCGCGCCCGCGCCACCCGGTCCAGGCCGGCGTAAGCGCTGCGCTGCACCAGTGCGTGGCGGAACCGGTAGCGCGACAGACATCGTCCACTCGATGGCAGCCGCTCGAGGCGGTCTGCCTCCACCAGCCGGTGCCGGGTGCGCAGCGGGCCGCTCAGCCGCTCGACCAGCTCCTCCTCGCCACAGCGCAGGACCCGCGCGGCCACCTCGGCGATGAACTGCTCGCCCTGGACGCTGGCCGCCTGCAGCACCGCACGGTCCTCATCCGGCAAACCGGCCAGGTGCCCGGCGATCAGCGTCTCCACCTGGGGCGGCCAGCGCTCCCAATCGGGCCCGTCTGCCGCCGCGGGTACCCACCGCCCGGCCTCGTCCTGCACCAACGATCCGTCGCGCTCAAAGCTGCGCAGTAGCTCGACGGTGAACAGCGGATTGCCGCCGGTATGGTCGTACAGCGCCCGGCGGAAGACCGCGCCCAACCGGTTCGGCTCGCTGTCGACGTACGCCTCGACGAACGCCCGCCCATCGGCCCGGTCGAGGTCAACCAGCACGTCGCCCCACTGGCGGGCCAGCTCCTGGAGGATGGGCGCCAGACCTCCGAGGCTCTCACCCGCTTCGCTCGGGACCGACCGGCGGCCTTCGGTCGGACCTCGCCTGTCTCGGAGGTCGGGGGATGGCTGGAGCGCCTCGGGCCGGTAGGCACAGGCCAGCAGGATTCGGCTGCCGGCCAGGCGCCGCCCCAGGTGGAAGAGCAGCGCCGCCGTGCCGCCGTCGGCCCTGTCAATTGGCGGGCTATACTGGTCCATGCATGTGCGGCCAAGTTGGTCCACTCATGTGCACCCAAGCTGGTCCACTCATGTGCACCCAAGCTGGTCCACGCGTGTGCACCCAAACTGGTCCAGGGT